>Ga0183095_10108_pt3 | contig 204994 bp, 168 predicted proteins | sample BioMet4_FD_130346 | JGI IMG/M metagenome (GOLD analysis project Ga0183095, IMG submission 130346) | Microbial communities from bioreactor (seeded with sewage sludge) at LBNL, California, USA - Biofuel metagenome 4 (v2) (version 3) | ecosystem: Engineered > Bioreactor > Anaerobic > Unclassified ...
GGCCCGTGGGCGCGGCGAAGCTCTGCGTCCAGGTACCCCAGTTCTGCGTCTGGGCAAAACTCTTTGCCATGCCGGTAGCGCCCATTACATAGCCATTGCCGCCGCTGGTGGTATTCATGGTGTTGTACAACGCCCAGCCAACATAGCCGGAACAGTCGATGCCCGCGTAGTAATACTGGTTCCACTCGCCGTTTGGATAGTAGCTGTGGGCATAATCCGTGCTGTTGCCGTCGCTATCCATAACTTTATAGGTATAGTTCGCGTTTTGAGACTGGAAGAAATCAATCCAACTCTGGGAAATACCGATGGTGGTGGCCTGATTGCTGGAACCCATGTCCTGCCAGTCCCATGTGCCGCCGTAAATGTACAGCGCGGTGCCCACCGGCTCCAGCGCCGTGGCGAGGAAGTTTTTCAGCGTCTTGGTTCCCGGGGTGCCGTTTACCGGAGCGGTGTAGGGCGCTGCCAAGAACGTCTTATAAATGTGATCGGCCACGTCGTTCGTCTTAAAGACGCGGACGGTATCCCCCACTGACAGCGTGTCCTCATTTACGGTTACAAGGCCGGCCGCAGGGCTGATGCTGTAGATCGCCGATTTCTCGTCAGTGGCCACGGTCTCCGAAGCGCCAGCCGTATCCACTTGAATGGAGTTGCTCCCAATCGCCGTGACGGTTCCAGCCACATCACCGGTCTGCATCGCCGCCGCCGTCACAGTGCCTTCGCTGACCGTCAGGTCATAGAGATACCCTTCCTGCAAGGTATTTTGCACCGCGTAATTGTTAGCGTTGCTCACCTGATACTCCAAAATCGTTCCGTCCTTCCAGAAGCGATGTACAAACGTGTCCTTGGAAGAACTGGTAACTGTGCCATAGTTCTGAACGCCGAGGTAGACCGCCTGTGAAACGTCGGAACTACCTTCCGCCGCTGCCGGAACCACCGCCATGGAGCAGAGCATGAAAAATGACAAAAAAGCCGCACATAGTTTTTTCAGCATGTTTCTTATTCTCCTTATCCTCAAAATTTTGATAGAATTCTCGTTCGTCCGGTGTGTCAGTCTTTGCTCTATTCGCGTCCGATCGCTCTTTCCCCCTTCCGCTTCTCTCCCGTTTCTTTTTTGATCCTGCCTCTAAAGCGCCCAAAAAAGCAAAAACCCAGTAAAAACCGAAGACTCTCTTCGATCCTTACTGGGTTTCCCCTGCTGATTGGCGCATGGTAAAATGCGTCACACAAAGGAAGCAGCTATCAAATTTTACGCCGCAGATTGTTCCGCCGACTTATCATTGCGACCATGCACTATAACAAATTATACTAACTTAAAAATGTGTGTCAAGAAATTTCTGCACATTTTATAAAAATTGTCATTTATTGCAAAATATTTTGTTATTTTTGACAATCCCATTTCACCAATAGTATTATGCTCTGTCTCAAAATGGCACAACGTGCCTTGCATTTTTCGATGTCGATATGCTGAAGTAGATCGGTTGTAAATACTTTGAAAAATTGAAAAAAAGAAGAATCCTTAGAACCATTGCAGCTCTAAGGATTTTATGGTGGACGATACAGGACTCGAACCTGTGACCCCCTGCACGTCAAATAGAAGTTAACTTAACTGGAAGTAACTGTACCAGAATGAGCCGCTGGTTTCAAGCCCTTTTAAAAAATTTATATCGGCTCAGTTCGGCACAGTTAGTTCCAGTTTTCAACAAATTGTCAACAAACGACTGTTCCCAACTATAGACAGAGTCACAGCCCCAGCGCATACAAATCATGTTCTTGGCGATATCTTGCTTTGGCAAATGTCGAAACCAAGTACGGTGTTAGTTTCAAGAAATTCACCACTTTCCAAAACTACGGAAGGCATCTTCTTGGACTCAGCAAAACGTGATACCGAAAAAGCAAGGGCGATCGGGATTAACCGATCGCCCTTGTTAGGTTATTAATTGTTCTTTTACTTGTTCAAATAGCGATAAAGGAAGGTCACGATTTGTGCCCGGGTACAGCCGGCAGCAGGGCTGAAGACGGTAGCGCTGGTGCCGGAGGTGATACCCTCCTTGACTGCCCACAAAACTGCGTTTGCGTAGTAGTTACTGGCCTTCACATCGCCAAATGGATTTGTGGTGGTCACTGTGCTCTTTCCCGCCGCGCGCCACAGGAAGGTCACGGTCTGGGCGCGGGTGACGGTCTTGTCCGGGCTGAAGGTTGTTGCGCTGGTGCCAACGGTAATTCCCTTTTCCGTTGCCCACAGGACGGCCTTGTAGTAGTAGGCGTCTTTTGCCACGTCGGTGAACGAGCAGTTCGTGACAGTCGGCTCGGGACTGCCCATTGCTCTCCACAGGAACGTAACAGTTTGGGCACGGGTGCAGATACCGTCCGGCGCGAAGGTGGCTGCGCCTGTGCCGCCAGTGATGCCTTTGTCGAGCGCCCACTCCACCGCATCATAGTAATAGGTGCCGCTATTCACATCGGTGAAAGAATTTTCAGACTGCCTTACAAATTCTGCTGAAACAGTGGCCTTGCTGTTTGGCATCGCAAAGGTATAGGTATCGTTTCCCTTGTTGGTATAGAGGATTGCCTTGCCGTTTGCATCGGTAACAATCAGGTGATGGAGTCGGTACCCGCTGTCGGGTTTGGCGGAAATAGTGATCTTGGCGCCTGCGGAAGCAACGCTTTTGTCGGAAATCAACTCACCGTGCGCAGCACTGGTCTTATCAACGATGATCGGATAGACGGAACTCCCGCCAGAGTTGCCACCGAAGTTGCTGGAGCCGCCGTTGTTGCTGACAGTGGAATAACTGACGGCATAGGTGGAAAATTTGGAGGCATAGACAATGATTTGTTTTCCGGTCACATCCTTGAACCATGTTCCGTCCGCAAAGTCGGAAGTCGGCCGGCTGTTCAGTTCTTTTAGCTCAGAAGCCACTCCGTCATGCCAGCGAAGCACCTTCAGGTCGTTTTTTGCGCTGAAATCGTAGGGCATCAGGATTTCCAGAACAGTATCGTTGCTTGCGCCGATGCTGGTTCCATTGCAGGTCAGCTGGGCATCCAGATATAGTCCGACCGTCTGATCTTTGGTCAGCACCTGAATGGCGGCCTGTTCACCGTTTGTCTCATTGGGTGCTTTCGCCGTGACGGTGAGTTTGACGGTCGTCACAGCGCCGGGCTGCGCCTGTGCATCCGCCACGCTGGCAAGACCGTCTACTACCAGAGGGGGAACAGTGACGCCGGAGTCGTTCCCCAGCACCAGCAGGCTGTTTTTCGCCGTGTTGCTGAGGGTAAAGGGAACATCAACGGGACCGTCAGTCACAACCACCGCCTTGGTAACGGTTTTCCCATCATAGGTACAAACCACGTTATAGCTGCCGGGCAGCAGATTGGTAAAGCTGTACTGGCCGTTTTCGTCAGACTTGGTGACACTCAGCACAGTGTTGCCTTGTCTGATGGTGATGGTTGCATTGGGAATGGGAACTGCGGGAGCGCTGTCGGTGCTGACGAGGCCGGCGAGGCCGTACCGGGACTGCTGCTGCCACTGGGCATACAGCGTCAGGCTGCCGGTGATGTCGGGGATGGGATCAGTGACCGACTGCTTGTCCCGATAGCTCACCCCTCTGCCGTTGGCCTGTGTGTTCCAGCCTGCAAAGTTGTAGCCGGTTCGCTGGAAGGTGTTTTGGCTCAGCGGCTGGGCGGTGTGATATGCAAAGGCCTGTAGCTCCATGGACCCAGTGTCCGCGCCATTGCCGTCAAAAACCACCTGAACGGTGTTGGCTTTCCACACGGCGTACAGCGTAATGACACCGCCGCTCATAGGCGTAAGGTTGCGCACTGTCTGCCCGTCGGCATATTCGCCGTGAGTGCTCGTGGGGCTTTCCGCCCAACCCAGGAAGTTGTAACCGGCACGAGAGAAAGTATTTACCGTCAGTGCTGCTTCCTCCGCATCATAGGTAAGGGTCTGCGGATTCATGCTGCCCGTTCCGCCGTTCGCATTGAATTTCACGGTGTACGAGTTGGCGTTCCACTGGGCATAGAGCGTAATGCTGGTGTTCGTGCCCAAATTCAGCGTACTAACCTTCGCCGCATCTTGGTAGTCTTTTCCGTTGCCGTCCTTCCAGCCGGTAAAGGTATAGCCGGTTTTGATGAAGGCATTTGTTTTCAGGACGGCGGTGGTTCCCGTCTGGAACGTCTGATCGGGCATGCTTCCGGTGCCGACGCCTTTGTCGAACTTCACCGTAAAGCTGGCGGCTGCCCACTGGGCATAGAGCGTCACGGTGTCGTCTTTGTCAGCCGTCAGATTTTTAACCGGTGTACTGTCTTCATAGGCAGTGCCTTTGCCATCCTTCTGCGTATTCCAGCCCGCAAAGACATAGCCATTTCGCAGGAATGTATTGGCGCTCAGGGGCGCAGACGCCGCATCATAGGTGAAAGGCTGGTCCGTCATGGTGCCTGTGCCGTTGTTGCTGTCAAAGGCCACCTTGTAGGAATTGGCCGTCCACTGGGCGTACAGCGTCACGGTGTCATTGTAGTCCGCCGTCAGATTCTGTACCGTCTGCCCATCCGTATAGGCAGAGCCTTTGCCGTCTGCCTTGGTGTTCCAGCCTGTAAAGGTATAGCCGGTTTTGATGAAGCTGTTGGCGGTGAACGTCACGTTTGCGTCGTATTCGCAGGCGAGACTGCCCATAGAGCCGGAGGTGGAGCCGTTGCCCGCAAATACCACCTTGTAGGAGTAGGCTTTCCACTGGGCATATAGAGTCACATCTTTGGAAGCGGTGATGTTCGCGCCGTTCAGATAGGCTGTACCTGTGCCGCCCTTTTCCATATTCCAGCCCGTGAAGGTATAGCCGGTGCGGGTAAAGGAGTTGGCGCTTAAGGCGGCGGGCGCGTTGTTGGGTACGGTCTGCATCGTACTGCCGGATGTAGCGCCGTTGCCGTCAAAAGTCACGGTGTAGACGTCTTTCGTCCAGAGGGCAAAGAGGTCCATGTTCTGCGCCACGGTGATGTTGTCCTTGTTGTTATAGACCTTTGCGCCATCGGCGCTTGCAGCCCAGCCCGCAAAGCTGTATCCGTCTTTGGTAAAGCTGTTGGCCGTCAGTGGCTGCGCCATACCGTAGTTAAAGGTTTGGCTGCTCATGCTGCCAGTACCGCCGTTGCCGTCAAAGGTCACGGTGTAGCTATTCTTCGTCCACTGGGCGGCGAGCGTGACGTTTGCCGTTCCCATGGTCTGCTGGCCGCTCTTGTCCCAGCCCGCAAAGCTGTAGCCGGTTCTTGTGAGATTTCCGGAATTTTCAGTCACGGTGTAAGTCTGATCCTTGTAATAGCTGCCGCCTGTCGGTACCGTTCCGCCGGTGGCGTCGGGCGCGGAATAGGTGACGGTGTATTTTGTGTCCTCCGTGAAGGTGAGGGTCACGGCGAGGCCCGAAACCGCCTGCGCGGGCATTTTAAAAGTAAAGGTATAAGTAGCGTTCGCTGGGGCTGCTCCTTCGGCAGTGTGCTGTTCCACCGTACCAGGGGCTGTGATTGTCCCCGCTGAAGCTCCGGTCAGTCCCACGGTGTAAGTGCCCCGCTTCAGCGCCGTGCCGGAGAGGGCGACATTGACCGTGACCGTCACGCCCTCAGCATATTGGGGAATGATCTGCTGCAGTGCGGCGGTGGCGGTGACACCCGCGGTGGTGGCGGAGGCGGGGACGCCGACGGTGTAGGCCGTTTCTGTGGTGATTTTTTTAAAGGTGCCATTGCCATCCGTGGTAACATTCGCACCGTAATCATCGCCGCCGTATACTGCGCCGGCGGTGTCCTCTGCCAGATAGGCGTATACATTGCCGCCGGCATCAGTCTTTACATCCTTCATACCGTAAGCTGTACCGTTTTTGTCACGGATGATCAGCGTTTTACTCACATCGGTAACCGTGCTGAGCCCCGTAGAGAAGGTTGTTTTGTAAACAAATTCGCCATTGGCGTTTTGGGGGATTGTCGTGTCATTATCCGTGTGGGGCTTGACCCTGCCAATAATATTGCCGCCGTTTATTTTGATCTTAGCTCCGCCGTAGGAGCAGGCGACTACAGGTTTAGCGGAAGTGGACGACATGGTACCGCCGTTAATGGCAATGGTTCCATTCATGAAAACCCCAATTCCTGGTCCATCACTATCACCGGTAGCTATAATGGTTCCACCATTGATTTCAATGCTTCCCCCGGTACCATTTTGGCTACGGTAACCGGCTCCAATGCCGCAGGTGTTAGAACCCGAAGCAGGGGAGGTACTTGTGATTGTTCCGCCGTTAATGACAAGGTTGTAGGCAGGACGATCTCTGCCGCCGCCGATTCCGGCACCCAAAGCACCACCAACAGCAACAATGATTCCGCTGTTAATTGTGATGTTGGCAGCGGCTTCATTATTGTTTCCGCCGATTCCGGCGGCACGCACGCCGCCAGTAACTGTTAGCTTTGCGCTATCGTCGCTGCCTTGCAGAATCAGCTTGCTGTTTCCGCTTTTGTGCAGCCCCGCAGAGTCATCGCCTGTGCAGCTCAAGGTGTTTGTTCCCACCCAATCGAGGGTGAGGGTACTGCTATCGGTGCCCTTCATATCCAGCGGTGAGGATGCACTGCTTATATGCACATTACCCAGTGTCATCATCACATTGTACTGCGTGGTGACGGTAATATTGTTGGTTGCCGGGCTATCAGTTGTCCCGCCGGTGATGGTGATGTTGGTGTTGGGGTCAAGATTGTCGCCGTTGTTCATTTTTACGCCGCCCACGGTGATTCTGATTTTTCCAGCATGTCCTTCGGCAGGGTCGTCTTCAATTACAATGTTGCCGCTGGTAATATCCACCGTTCCGTTGAAGCTCAGTGCTGTTTTGGCAGTAAGGTCATAATTTTTTCCAATGGAAGAAATGGTGAAGCTCTTCTGGGTGCTGAGAATCGTGCCGCCACTCTCCATCCAGCTTCCAAACACACTGCCTTCTTTAATGTCTGCGTAAATGGTCACGCTGGTTCCGGTCAGATAGGTTCCGTCGCCAGTGACGTTGTTGACACCTGCATCCGTGCCCGTTAGCTTGACACTGTAATATTGCAGGGTCGCGTTGGGGGCGTTTTTGCTGATGGTGAAGCCGGTGTCCGCGCCGTTGTCCAGCACTTTGTAAGTCTTTGTGCGGTCAAGGGCTTTAAATGTAGTTCCCTCGGTTGGATTGATGGCGGCATCGCTGCCGCTTTTCAGTGTGATCTTCCGATCACTCGCGCCATTTACGGTAATTACCGCGTCAAATTTGTCGGATGCCCTGGCGGTGAGAGCGGTTTTCGCGGTGACGCCGATCAGTGTCAAGGTGGGGGTAGTAGACAGTAATTTTTCACTCGCGTCGTACCAGCCCACAAAGTCAAAGCCGCTGTTGGGAACTGCCGTGAAGGCGGCGTTTTGGCCCGCCAAAACCATTTTGTCGGCAAGGTCGGAAACGCCGATTTCCGTCACCGAAACGGTGTAATACTGAACCGTGGCCGTTTTGCCGATGATGGCGTGGCCGGTGTAAGTATTGTCCGCCCAGACGTAATAGGTTTTCTGAGGTTCAAGACCCGCGAAGGAAACAACGCCCTGATCGTTGGTACCCATGACTTTGCCGGCTGTCGAATCAGCCTTGTCGGTGGAAAGGGTAATTGTGCCGGTGAAGTCCGTGCATGTGTCGGCGTCCTTTTTGACCGTGACAACACCGGTGTAAACGTCCACTTCAGCGGTGACGGTCAGATCGGTTCTTGCAGAAAGATTTGAGAGGGTCTTACTGAATTCTGTGGTGCTGTCGTCCCATTTAACCCGGTAATACTGTACGGGCGTCGCCGTGACAGTGACGGTGCTGCCCTTCAGATACACCCCGCCGCCTGTGACGGTAAGATTCGAGCCGCCATTGTTGGTCACGTTTACGGAGTAGTAATCCATGGTCACATTGGCGGTGCTGTCTCCGGCGCTGACGGATATTCCCGTATAGCTTCCCGTCTCCATGTCCCAGATATAATAGGCTTTTGCGCCGTCGAGCCCGGAGAGGGTATACACGCCGTCGGCGGGCGTTGCTGTGATGTCGCCCATCGCGGTTTGAGATGTGGAGAGCTTGATTTCGCGAGTTCCGCTCGTCCACGCCTCACCGTCCTTCTTCACCGTTACCGTGGCGGTATATTTGGTGCTGGCCCCCACGGCGGTAAGCTTGACAGGGGCGGCGATGTTGGAAACTGTGGTTGCCGCATTTGAGCTGTATAGCGCACCGTCATCGGTTTGATTCCACCGGCTGAACACGTAATCGCCATCGGCTGCGGCTGCGGTGATGTTCGCGCTACTGCCCTTGAGGTAGGTACCCGCACCGGTAACCTCTTTAATGCCGTTGTTTTTGTCGAGCGTCACGGTATAATAATCTACCACAGCGCCGGAGGAGCTATTGGTGACAGTCTGGCCGGTGAAAATGCCGTCCGCCCAGACGTAATAGGTTTTTGTGGGGTCAAGGCCCGTGACAGAGTACTCAGCGCCATCGGCGGTCCCGCTCTTTGCGCCGGTCGCATCAACGTCGGTATTCGACGGGGACAGCACAATGGCCTTACCAAAATCCGTCCATGCCGTGTTATCCTTTTTCACCGTTACACTGGCGTCCATCGGCTCGATTTTGGCTGTGGCAGTGTAAGCTTTAGGGCCGTCTATGGTGATCTTAAACTCCCTGCTCGTGCTCACCGTTTTTCCGCCATCTTTGTCATCCGTCCATTTTTCAAAGATTAGACCGTCATCGGGCTGGCAACTGAGCGTTACGGTCGCCCCCTTCATGACCTTTGTGTCGCCGCCGGGATACAGGAACGAGACCCCGGAGCCTTTCGTGGTGGTCAGTGTGTAATAATCCACCCTAACGGAGGGGTTTTCCTTGCTCAGCTCTACATTCTTGAAAGAGTCTTGACCGATAATCGCTTTTCCCAAAACCGCGTAAGTGGTATTTGCGTCTACCCCCGAGAAAGAGCAGACGCCGCCATTGAAACTGGGAAATTTACCCATCATACCGTCTTTCGGCATAAGAATCGGGTGGTATGCGGCGGGACAATCGGTCCACAATTCACCATCCAGATATACGCTGACGGTAAAGTTGGTGTTCGGTAGCGTGCTCTCCGAGCCGCCGGTGATGGAACCGGCGATGTTCACCTCACCCGCTTTATAAGCTGCGGAGGTGATTCCCGCCGGCAGCCACAGGTATACTCCTCCCAAAGCGTCTGTTCTAACGTCTGTGAAGGAGTAGTATGCGGCCTTGTCGGCGGGAGTAAAGGTCAGCTCACTGCCGGAAACAGGCGTGTCGACAATGGATTTCCCCTCATTGGTGAGCTGGATGGCGTATTCCTGCAGCTCCACGCCCTCGCTGCTTTTCGGTGTTGTTCCCTTGATCATTGCGATGGAGCCGCCGTCAATGATCACCTTGCCGCCCGCATCGGTGTTATAAACGCAATAGTAGGTACCACCGGAAATGGCAATCGTTCCGGAAGATACATTATAAAAAGCAGGAATTGCGGCCCCAGTGGTAATCGTCCCACCCTGCACGGTAATTGTACCGGTGGAGAAGTTAACCACCGCAGGGAAGTTTCCGGCGTTGGGGGAAGTCACCTCGCTGCCCAGCAGTTGAATTTCCCCGCTGCCCTGATTGTTAATGGCAGTATATCCATTTGAGGTCAGGGAGCCGCCCGAAAGCCGGACATCCGTACCGCCCTTGGCCAAATTGTTCAAGGCCGGACTCTTCTCAGAGGAAATGCTGCCGCTGTCTACCAACAGATTGCCATAGTTCATCAGAGCGCAGCCGGAGACGGAGGAAACGGTGCCGCCGTGAATGGCGGTGGTGGAGTCTCCATCGTTCAAAATGGTGTTGCCGCTATCGGCGCAGACAGTGCCGCTGGAGACAATGATCGTTCCGCCGTTCAGGTTTCCAAGCGCACAGCCGCTGCCGGCGCTGGCGGTACCGCCGTTGACGGTAATCGTTGCGCCGGAGGCATTGTTGTAAGCGCCAAACGTTTTTTGCTCCGTTGTGGAGGTAGTCTCCACCGTGCCGCCCGACATGGTCAGTTCCGAATTGGAGGAAAGGTTAAGCACACCAACGCCTGTCTCTGTTTCGATCAGACCGTCGGAAATGTCAACGGTTCCATAGTTCAAAACGGCATAGCCGGAAGTCGAGCTGATCTCTCCGCCGGTGATGTTCAGCGTACCGTCGTTTTGAACGGTACGGCCCTGACTGCCGGTGGTGCGTAGCGAGCCCCCGGCAATCTCCAGCGTTCCGCCGGCGTTGTGCACCAGCAAACTGCTGTCAACGCTTCCCTCAAGCGCACCGTTACCGACGCTGTCGGTAATCACTCCGCCCGCGGTAAAGCGCAAGCAGATGCTGCCGCTGGGCGGTGCATATGTCAGGGTATGGCCCGCCAGATCCAGCGTCACGTTTTTGCTGATGACAACGCTTGAGGTGGTGGAAAAGTCGCTGCCGATGGCGATGGTGTCGCCGTCTGATGCGCTGGCAAAGGCGGAGCGCAATTGTGTGAAATCATTGGCGGTCAGTGTTTGGACTGCCTGCGCAGGCACAGGTAGCAGGGCGAGCAGCATGCACAGCGTCAGCGCCATACTTAAAATTCTCTTCTCCATATATTTTCCTTCTTCAATTGAGTATTTTTTTCGGCCAGTAGCAAACGCCTACATCCAGCGCACGGGGTTTGTCCAGATGAAAATCGGCATACCGGCAGTACCAGCACTGCCACAGCCCGGGCGGTGCGCCGGCTCTCGGCTCAAAGGCGGGGCAGACCTGCGTTGGCCACACGTTGCCCTCGGCGTTGGGAGCTCTCAGTGGTATATCCTCTTGCCTGCGTGTTTTCACTCCATCACCCTCCTTTGAACAGAAACCCACCCGGATTTTTCTACAGATTTCTGTCCAGAGCATAACATGGGCAAAAGAAAAAATGAGCCTTTACACTTAAAAGGCTCATTTTTACACTTAAAAAACTCATATTCACTTAAAATTCGCTCTTGACAAACTGAAATTGCTGTATTCTCACACGAGAAGGCGCACCCGGAAAACGCCTTTTTCGATTTTATACAGCAACTCGCCGTCATACTTTTTCGCAAATGCAAGCACGCTCTTGCTGCCGATGCCATGGCCCTCCTCGCGGGCGACCGGATAGCCGTTTTCATCCAGCACGGCGTCTCCGGCGCAGGGGTTTTCCATCTCCAGCAGCAGCCGCCCCACGCATCGGCAAGTAAAGCGGAGATAGTGTATCTGGTTCTTGGGCAGACGTTCGCAGGCCTGAATGGCGTTTTCCATGAGATTCGAAACCACCATGGATAGCTCCAGAGCATCAACATTTAGATTGTCCGGAATATCCAGCCCAATCTCCGCCGGAATGCCCGCCTGCTCTGCAAGACCAGCGTAGTGGCAGACGGCGGCGTTTACGGCGGGGTTTTCACAGTAGACCTTGCTGATGATCGGCGTCGCCTGATTCTGGCTTTGCAGCAAAGTGGCGGCCTCGCCGGTTTCTCCCCGCTCCAAAAGCTCCAGAAGCACATTGTTGAAGTGGCGGCGGTCATGGGCGGCGCGGCTGTTCTGCACCGACACCTCCTCCATCAGCTTGAGTCTCCCGGACATAGTTCCAGCGGCCAGCTGCAGATATTCCCGCTCCGCCTGCATCTTCTGGTTTTCCTCGCGCATGGCATACTGCTCAGTGATGGTTTTAAACGAGTGCATGATGGACACATAGACCGACAGGCCTAAGAGCATGACAAACAAAAGGGGTATGCTCGTCATCGTTTCCTTGACATCGCCGAAGAAAAAATAGCTCATAAGACAGGCCAGCAGCGCGGCAACGGGCAACAGATAGATGTGCCAGTAGTCCAGCACACTTCGGTAAAGCGCCGACACCCACCTGTGAAATACGAATACAATAGCCGAAAACAAAATAAGGCGCAAATAAGCCATGCCATAAATCGGGCTTGGAAAGATATCCGACAGCATGTAGCTCAAAAACACCACTATGCAATAGATATTCACCATTGTGATGTAGCTGAAGCACCACTGCATGATTTTATCGGTAAAAAGGGGCTTCAAAGCAATGCCGATTACCATCAGCATCGCAAGGTCTACGTAAAATACAGCAATATAGTTTTCCGACAGATAAAAGTAACAGTTGGCGCCGACATTTGCCACCAAAATAATGGCGGTTGCGATAATATATACCGCTTTGCTCTTGTATTTCGGCGTCGCCATGGTGGAAAGCAATAGCACCAACATCACATCGGTGATAACTGACCGCAAAAGATCGGGAAAGAGCGTTGGCATACTCAGTCCCCCCTTTCCATCAGATAATCCATATACGCATCCCGCACGGCGGGGTATTGCTTAGCCGCAATGGGGACGGTCTTTCCGCCGCGCACCATGAAGCTGTCCTTAGAAAAGCGCTCCACTCGGCGCATATTGACGACAAAAGAGGTGTGGCACTGCAGAAAACACCTGTCCTTCAAAACCGACGCACAGTAATCGGAAAAACTCTCCCGGAAGGTGCGGCTGAGCACGTCCTCACCGTTTGTCAGGCTAAAAACAACCACGTGGCCTCGATATTCGCAGCAGGCGATGTCCGATAGCCTGATCACCCGCAGGCTGTCGGCAGTTTTTACAGCAATTGTCTGCTCTTCGGCAAGGTCTGCTTTGGAGATGGCAAGGGTCAAGGTATCAAACAGTTGCTGCTTTTCAATTGGCTTAATGAGATAGTTGATGGGGCTTGCGGCGTATGCCTGGAGGGCATACTGCGGCTCGGTGGTAGCGTAAATGATCTGCGCCTCTCGGTCAAGTCGGCGGATCTCCTTGCCTAATTTCAAGCCGCTCATCATGGGCATGACGATGTCAAGTATATAAATATGAAAGCTTTCTGCTTCAATGGCGGTAAGCAACTCATCAGGGTGGGAGAATTGCGTTACCTCCGCAACAAGACTATTGGCAGATAAATACTGATTTGTCAGCAAAACAAGGCTTTGCAACTCATCCTGCATATCATCGCAGACGGCAATGCGTAGCATGGGGATCACCTTCCTTGGGTTTTTATGTGATTATACACGCTGACGCGGTATCTGGTCAAATATGTAATGGTAACCTCTAAAAACCAAAGGATAATATCCTATCAAAAATGATGCTGGAGAAGGAAATAAAAAAGTTCAAACAGATCGGTTGTCAACACTTTGAAAAATTCGAAAAAGCAAAAATCCTTAGAACCATTGCGGCCCTAAGGATTTTTTGGTGGACGATACAGGACTCGAACCTGTGACCCCCTGCACGTCAAGCGAGTGCTCAAAGCAAATTATAAAATATGGTACAATTCTCCTATTTAGCCGTATTGAGGAGGATTATAATGAAACCGCAGTCACAGCAATTTTCGTTAAACCAAATAGTTGCAATGCTTGAAGATCACCCGGAAATCAAGATTACTTTAACAAACTCTGTACAAAAATCAGAGCTGTTTGAAGTCTGGGCTACTTATTGGCTGGATACTTGGAAAAAAGGTCAAGTTAAGGACAATACATTTAATGGAACATATTATGCATCGGTTAACAATCATTTAATACCATATTTTAAAAACAAGTATCTTTCAGATATTACGCCGTCTGACATTCAAGAATTTTTCAATTCTATGTCAACAAAATATTCTTTGGAAACTCTCAAAAAATATCGTTCATGTTTGAAAGGTATTTTTACAACAGCGGTTGAAAATAACTTGTGTTCTCAATCTCCACTAGTAAGTTCGCTTCGCCTCACAAGCCATGTTTCACCAATAATCAAGATTGCGTGGACTAAAAAACAATATGATATCGCCTTTGAATATGCCCGTCATGCTGCAAATGGCCTCATGATTATGGTATTGATGGAAACTGGCATATCAAGAAGTGAGTTGCTGGGGTTAACTTGGGAAGATTTCGATTACCACGGACGTTGCTTGCAAATTCGCAATGGACTGGTTGAATGTGATTCTTTAGAATCACATTCGTGGCAACTAGTTCATGACGGTCTCAAAAACGAGTATCGAATTCGAACTATTCCAATTTCTAGCGAGTTGGCTATAAGGATGATGTGTAAATCGAGATTTGTAAACATTGATGGTAAAAAGATTTATGCAAATTATATATTTCATTCTCCAACCGGAAAAGCATTCGTTCCGCACAATTGGTATAATCGCGCTTTTCGTCCATTCATGGATGAACTCCACAGTGCATTTCCTAGCATTCCGGTTCTCACTCCACATGAATTGCGTCATACTAGAGCATCGGTTCTGCATGAAATGGGAGTAAGCTTATATGATATTCAGCAGCTTTTGGGGCATCGAGATTTAACTATGCTTGCTCAGCGTTATCTTCATACAAACCCTGAGTTACTTAGAGACAGCTTACACCTTTAACCAGAGTTTTATCAAATCAGCCCCCGACTATTTAAAAGTCGGGGGCTTTTGTTATATCCAGCATCAAAAATTACAGGAGGAAAGAAAATGAAGATTTTGAGTATCGCAAATCAGAAGGGCGGCGTAGGCAAAACCACCAGCACCGTCAACCTCGGTGCGGCCTTGGCTTCTATGGGGCAGAGGATATGTCTGGTTGACCTGGACTCCCAGCGGAACCTGAGCCGCACCGTTCAGGTTGAGGGGCACGGTAATCGCTCCATCGCTGACCTGATCTACAACCATGTATCTGGAATCGATTACGATCCGTGCCAATACCTTCTGCACAACGAGAAGGAAAAGTTGGACTACATACAGGCGTCCACCATGCTGGCGACCGCGCCCTCCATTCTGGCAACCAGCGATAACAGCAACATGGTTCTCTCGGAGATCCTCCACGCGCCGGAATTTGGGCAATACGATTACATCCTGATTGACTGCCGTCCCGCTTTGGATTTGCTGACGGTTAATGCGCTGGCAGCCAGTGACGCGGTCATCGTTCCGGTGGAACCGGAGTCCTATGCGGTGGACGGCCTCGCAGATCTGTTCTCCACCATTGAACGAACCCGAAAAATGGTGAATCCGGAGCTGCGAGTAAACGGCATCCTTATTACTCGTGCGGACTCAAGGCGTACCCTGACACGACAGATGATTGATGATTTGCGGGAGACTTTTGGATCACAGGTTTACGATACGGTAATCCCCTATCTGGCAGACGCAGCCAAAGCCGCCAATGACCAGCATAGCGCAGTAAACATGAAGGGCAGCCGTCTGGGTGGCCTATACCTTGAATTAGCAAAGGAGGTTGTAGCACGATGATGAATGAAACCCTGCGGAAAATGAAAGAAAGTGGTGCAGCCGATGGCACAGGATCGGCAATTACAGAAGATGTGAACGACCCGAACGGATACTTTACTTCGATGTTTCAGAAAGGGCCATCTCCAATGGGGCAACATGGCGCAAAAGAAATCTCCCTTGATCTGATCGACCCATGGCGAGACGCGGAGCATGACGCCCAGCCGTTTAAGCCGTATTCGGCGGACAAGCTGGAGGAGCTGGCAGAGAATATTCGTCAAAACGGCGTGATCTCCCCTATTCGCCTGCGCCCCTCCCCTTTTGAAAAGGGCCGCTATCAGATTCTGGCTGGCCATAACCGCGTGGCAGCATCAAAGCTGGCCGGCCAGAAAACGATCCCCGCTATCCTTATGCAGGCTACCGACGATGAAGCTAAGCTGATTCTGATCGACTCCAATCTGTACCAGAGAGACCACCTGCTTCCCAGTGAAAAAGCATGGGCGTATAAGATGCGACTCGATACGTTAAAAAGAAAAGCGGGTCGTCCTGCAAAAGAAAATTCGTGCAACGTTTGCACGAATTTAAGAGCGGATGAGGCAGTCGCCGAAAACACACAAGTCAGCGCCCGCACAATTCAGAATTTCATCCGCCTTACCTTCCTCATCTCTCCCCTGCTGGGTATGGTGGACACGGAAGCAATCCCCTTTACCGCCGGCGTCAGTATTTCTTTTCTCTCTTCTGAAGCCCAGCAGCTGCTTCTAACGGTCATGCGCAACAATGATGTGAAATCCATTACCCGCAGTCAAGGCGAGGAACTGAAGGCGTTTAAATCGCAGCTGGATGAAGAAACGATTCTCCGTATCTTTGGCAAAAGCCCCAAGGCCCATACTGTGAAACCACAGATTATCAAGCTTCAGGTAGATTATTCCCCCGCTATTACAAGGCGTCTAGCCAAAGATGAGACACTGCAAGCGCGTATCCGGGCTGTGATTGAAGCCTACATAAAGGAGACGGCAAAATGAGCGATGCATTAGACCAGCTTTTTAACGGAACGCTGCAAACGCCGAAAGATACACGTCTCCAACCATCTACAGCAGCGATAGAGCCAGTTGTCGGAAATGTGCTGCGAGAGCTTCCCATTGATTTGCTTGAAGACTTCCCCGCAGATAAACATCCCTTCCGTCCTTACACGCAGGAAAAGCTGGAAGCACTGCGCCGGGATATTTCAGAGCGCGGCGTCATCCAGCCTCTAATTGTCCGTCCTCTGGTTGAACATCAATATCAGATCATCTCCGGCCACAACCGCCGAACTGCGGCAAAGGCAGCCGGCTATACCGTGCTGCCCTGTATTGTTCGTCAGCTGGACGATGATGAAGCCGTGCTGCAAATGATCTCAACGAACCTCCAGCAGCGTCTGGACTTGAGGTTTTCTGAAAAAGCGTTTGCTTATAAAATGCAGATGGAAGCACTGAAAAGGCAAGCTGGAAGACCATCAAAAGAAAATGTGTCCCAAGTTGGGACACAAAAACGCTCTGATGAAATCATGGCAGAACAGTCTGGCGAAAGCCGGAATCAGATCCAGCGCTATATCCGTCTTACTTACCTCATTCCCACTCTTCTGGACAAAGTGGATGAGCGGGAGATTGGATTTACTATTGGCGAATCGCTCAGTTATCTGAACGCGCAAAGCCAGCAAATTGTAGAAGGCTTTTTCTTTTTAAAACAGCATCTTTGCATAGATCAGCGCACGGCAGACAAGCTGCGTGAGCTGGAGCAGTCCGGTGAGCTGACTGAAGATCGATTGCGAGAGGCTTTTCTTTCTTCTCCTGTGAAGCCCCTGCGTAAAATTCGCATTGAGTACAAAAATGTAAAGCAGTACTTCACCGCAGACACGACAGAAAAAGAAATTCAAGAGACAATTCAAAAGGCTCTGAAGCTGTATTTCTCAGAAAAAGCAAAGGAGCAGCCTTAAGAGGAAATCAAGGAGGAACTTAACATTGGCAAGCAAATTTCAGTTCATTACAGAATTGTACGACCAGACACTCCGGAAGGTCACTTCCGGTTATCAGGAGTGGACAGGTTTCCTTTGGGCTGCAAGCCGCAATTATAAATGTTCCTTTCAAGAACAGCTTTTAATCTACGCACAGCATCCAGAGGCCACTGCCGTCCTGGAACTGGACAAATGGAATCGTCAATTTGGCCGCTGGATTAATAAAGGCGCTGCCGGCATTGCGGTATTCGACGACGCCCACGGAGAAGGACGGCTCAAATACTATTTTGATGTATCAGACACCCATGAGACACAGCGTTCCCGCCCATTGCCCATCTGGAAGATGGACAGAGCATTTGAAAGTGGCGTAATAGAGACGCTGGAAAACACTTTCGGCTCACTAAAAGAAAAGGAAACCCTTGCAGAGGCGATTCTTTCTGCCAGCCGCAACGCCGTGGCTGACAATCTGCCGAATTACCTCCCAGATCTGCTGGACTGCCGCACAGGCAGCCTGCTGGAGGAGCTGGATGACCTGAGTGTCGAGGTCGCCTATCGCAGCGCATTAGAAGTCAGCATTGCCTACATGATGATGTCCCGGCTGGATATTCAAGCTGATGATTACATATTGCAAGAAGATTTCAGCCGCGTTTATGAATTCAACACCTTTGCAACCAGCAACAAACTGCTTGTTGCAACCAGCGATATTGCGGAAATAGGGCTGCGTGAAATTGCCCGGACAATTACAAAGCTGAGCAAAGAAGCGGGGATTGAAAACAATTATAATGACGCTTACAATAGAGAAGAAAAAACAACTGCACTGAATTTTGAAAGGAGTACGGAATATGGAGATCACCTATCACGAGCAGGACGGAGTCAGGATTCCGGATCTGCTGATGCCCCAGCAGCCGGAGGTACATCTGGGCAAGTACGCGGAGCTGCGGCGGCAGTACCTTATGAAGCATCGGAGAGGACTGTACGCCGATCTGTTGACGAGTTGCAAACTGACGGAGCATTTGGCAGAGATCGAGAAGCAGGCGCTGGAGATGGTGGATCAGCTTACGCAGCAAATGGCCAAGGCGGAGGGCGTGACAGAGGAACTGAAGGCGAAAGATCAGATGCGCTGGGTGGGCCTGATGAACAACTTCAAGCACTCGGCGGAGGAGCAGGTGCTCAGCGACCTGATCTACGCGTAACTATTGATTCTGAGGAAGCCGGAGGTGATAAACTTCCGGCTTTTTTAGATTCCCACCTCATGGAAGCCATTGTGCTGGATGAGGGCGGAAGGTCGGTCAAGCGTCAGGAAATCTTCAATTATTTTCAGAGCCATAAGGATAGCGAAGAGCGTATCCAGTTTCTCAAAAACGCCTACACCGACACCTCTGTGGAAATTGTCAAGGACGGTGTGCGGATCGGCTATCATAAGCAGGATGACGGACTCTTGATGTGGGAGGGCAGCTACCATGCCCGCACATCGGAGTCCGTTTTTTCGTGGGGCGTCGTCACGGAAATAACGGAAAATCTCATGGAACGCGGTGAGTATCAAATCCGGCTGGGCTTGCAAAACGCACCGGTCATGGCGGAGCAGATGACGCTATTTGACATGGGCGGCAGCGCTCCGGTGTTTGAGGTGGACGAAGATCAGGCATCCACGCCCTTGTTTCCCCCACGGGACGTGCCGCAGGCCGTGATTGACCAGGCACTCTATACTGCCGGCAACGAGTCCGGCAGTGCTTACCGCGTCGCAGCTTTCTATATGCGGGAACATCCGGAACCGGAAAGTGCGAACTTCCTGCGCCGGGAGTTCGGTGCAGGAAATGGACGTGGCATTGAATATGAGGGCCGTAAATATGCCGTCTGGTTTAAAGAAGACGGCATTCAGTTGGCGGAGGGAACCAGCGTCCGCACAGGTCACAGCCACACCACCGTCACATGGGAGCGGGCATCTGCGCGGATTCTGGAGCTGCTGAACGCAGGCACTTACCTGTCGCCGGCAGAGCTGGAGCATGCGCAGGATAAGGCACTCAACAATATGGCCGAAGCGCTGATTTACACAGCCCGTGACCTATCGGACGTTGGAAGAGAGCAAGGCTTCCTACAGAAGACATATGCCATCTATGACAAGGTTTTCATTTTTCCAGACTGTACAAATGCTCTTGCTGAACAGGCGCGGGACGAAACGTTTCTGACGGAACTATCTCAGGAGTACCACACGTTTCAGACCGCTTATGTAGACGATCACCGCATCATGCGATCTCGCTTGTCAAGCTATAATACCCACCGCATTGAATCCGTGCTGGACGGTGTGGCATACCCCAAGCGCAGTTTTACGGCTCAGCCAGATTTCCTGCGGCAGTGCAAGATGTTTATTACAGAGGACGAAGTTGACCACTTTTTTCTCAGTGGCAGCATTGACAGCAGATTATCAGTGTATGCTCACTTCTGTTATCCCCACACGCCAAAAGAGCAGCAGGCTTTCATTAAGAGCCATTACGGCGAATACAGCGGTGGTGGACGTTACGGTTATAATCATACAGAAACTCACAAGGGCCTGACCTATCAGCGCAAGTACGGGAGCATGGAATATGACACGGTGCATCTGACCATTCCCAATGTTGTAAAGCACTATGAACGATTAATTACCCAGAAGCAGTTCCCCGGTGAGGACGCCATTGCCTATATTCCTTCGTATGAAGCGGAGCAGCTGGCAAGGACGGTGTATTTTGGCTTCGCTGGCCTGAGCAGAGATATTCCACATCCCTATCCAGCGGATGGAGATTACTACAAAGCAGTACCCGCTATCCAGAAGCAGCTTGCTGATCCGGAGCGTGTGCAGGAAATGATGAACGCCCTCACCAGCGCACTGGATGGCTTGCAAGAGGATGACCGCTATTATGAAAGCTGCGCCGAGGCAAAGCGGCAACTTGAAGAATATGCAGACGGCGCCTATACCCTCTTTAACCACCGGCACGATGTTTCTGTACAAGAGAAGAAAGAAATAGATGTTGCGAAAGAAGCAGCACCAGTTTCCATTTCATCTGCGCTAGAAAATACCGCGTCAAGCGAGTCTCAGGAACCGCCACCACAGGCCCCTGGTAATCTGGAGGCCGAGGAAGCATACCATCACGCAAAAGAGGTACATCCGGATCATCTGGTTGCAATTCGGATGGCTGATTACTACGAGCTGTACGAGGATGACGCTGCCACTGCCTCAGAAATCCTGCACAGCAAAATACTCAGCCGGGAACTCTCTACCGGCACAGTTCCCACAACCGGCTTTCGCACCGAGCTGTGGGCCATAAAGATGAAGGCTCTCTGGCGCACAGGACATAATGTGCTACTGATTGACCAGGGCGACAACGGTCAGTTTTATCCTGTGAAGCAGCGGCTTGCCAGTGATTACATCCCCATTCACTCGCAAATCCAGATTGACGGACGCTTGTTTGAGGTAGAGAGTGTCAATTTTGAGCAGGACAAGGTATCCCTCCGGGATGTGACTTTCCAGAACAGCACTGGCATCCCTATTATGCGCGTGGAACCCATTGAATTTGTTCGCTCTTATATAGAAGAACCGGAAGAACCAAGCATTGATGAACCCTCCGCTACTCCAGCCGAGGAAGTCGCAGCAGCGCTGCATTTGCCGCCCGTTCCCAAGAAAAGAGAACGTATCAATGCCACTTTGCCCCTCTGCCAGCAAGGCATCAATTACCGCATTACCGATGATGCGCTGGGCGCAGGAACGCCCAGTGAACGCTACGCTAACAATGTAGCAGCAATCCAACTCCTGAAAAGGATGGACAACGGCTATGCAGCTACGGCAGAAGAACAGGAAGTTCTCGCCCGGTACGTTGGCTGGGGCGGTCTGGCAAACTGCTTTGACGAAAAGAACAGCAACTACAGCGAGCTGAAAAGTCTGCTGTCGGATGCGGAATACGCCTCCGCCAGAGAATCCACCCTCACCGCCTTCTACACGCCTCCCGTGGTGATCCGCTCCATCTATCAGGCTCTTTCCAATATGGGCTTTGCCCAGGGCAACATTTTGGAGCCGGCCTGCGGCACCGGCAATTTTTTCGGTTTACTGCCAGAGAGCATGGCGGACAGCAAGCTGTACGGTGTGGAGCTGGACGATGTTTCCGGCAGAATCGCTCGCCAACTCTACCAGCGCTCCAGCGTAGCCATTCAAGGCTTTGAGAAAGCACAGTTTTCGGACAACTTTTTCGACGTGGCTATCGGCAACGTGCCGTTCGGTCAATTCAAGGTGTCCGACCGCCGTTATGATCGGCTGAATTTGCCCATCCACGAATACTTTATTGCCAAGACGCTGGACAAAGTGCGTCCGGGAGGCGTCATTGCTTTTGTGACCTCCAGCTACACTATGGATAAGCGCACCGCCAATACCCGCAAGTACATTGCTCAGCGGGCAGAGCTGCTGGGGGCTGTACGGCTGCCTAATAACGCCTTCAAAGCCGCAGCCGGCACGGAGGTTGTCTCGGACATCCTGTTCCTACAAAAGCGCGACCGCATGGTGGACATAGAACCAGAGTGGGTACATCTGGCTACCGACGAAAATGGAATCCAGATGAACAGTTATTTCATCGACCACCCAGATATGGTTTTGGGCGAGATGAAGATGGTATCCGGCCCCTTCGGTCCGGAACCCACCTGCGCGCCTTATCCGAACCGGAGCTTGGATGAGCTGCTGTCCACTGCCATACAGAACATTCACGCTGAGATTGCGGACTATGACAGAGAAGAAAAACAGGATGGAGAGGACAAGAGCATTGAAGCAGACCCCACCGTGCGTAACTTCTCCTACACCGTCGTGGACGGTCAGATTTATTTCCGTGAAAACAGCCGCATGAACCCGGTGGAGGTGTCCAAGACCGCTGAGAGCCGTATTCGCAGCCTGATCGATCTGCGGGACTGTGTCCGTTCCCTGATTGAGTATCAGACGGAGGACTATCCGGAAGAAGACATTAAGGCGCAGCAGGCAACGCTGAACACCCTTTACGATACCTTTACCCGGCAGTACGGCCTGATCAATTCCCGTGGCAACTCCCTCGCTTTTTCAGAAGACAGTTCCTATTTCCTGCTCTGCTCATTGGAGAATATTGATGAAAACGGCAATCTGGAGAGCAAAGCGGATCTGTTCACCAGACGCACCATCCGTTTCCATAAGCCTGCCGAAAAGGTAGACACCGCCGTAGAAGCCCTGGCACTTTCCATTGGGGAAAAGGCCGGAATTGATATGGATTACATGGGGCAGCTCACCAGTAAAAATGAAGATGAGCTGTTTACAGACCTACAGGGCGTGGTCTTCCTGAACCCCGACTATGCGGAGGGCGTGAATGAGAAATATCTGCCCGCCGATGAGTACCTTTCCGGCAACGTTCGCCAGAAGCTGGCAGTGGCCACCGAGAGAGCAAAAAACGATCCCCAATTCCAGATCAATGCAGAAGCTCTGACACGGGTACAGCCGGTAGACCTGACGCCCGGTGAGATTTCCGTCCGTCTGGGCGCTACGTGGTTGAACCCGGACTATATTCACCAGTTTGCGGTTGAGACGCTGGACTCATCCTCCAATGCCCATAAAAATATGAAAGTCCACTATTCTAATATCACCGGCGAGTGGCGTATTGAGGGAAAGAATCTGGACTTTGGAAATGTAAAGGTATACAGCACCTACGGCACCAACCGGATCAATGCCTATGAGATCATTGAGGACAGCTTAAATCTGAAAGACGTCCGCATATTTGATTACATTGAAGATGCGGAAGGCCACAGAAAACCGGTACTCAACAAAAAAGAGACCGCCATTGCTCAGAGCAAGCAGGAGCTTATAAAAGAAGCCTTTTCAGAATGGATCTGGAAAGCTCCAGACAGGCGTGAAACCATTTGCAAGTCTTACAACATCCTGTTTAATTCCAATCGTCCCCGTGAGTACGACGGCAGCCACATCAACTTTTCCGGCATGAACCCGGAAATCATCCTGCGCCCCCATCAGGTCAACGCGATTGCCCATGTCATGTACGGTGGGAACACCCTGCTGGCGCACGTGGTGGGGGCAGGAAAGACGTTTGAAATGGTTGCCGCTGCCATGGAGAGCAAGCGGCTGGGGCTGTGTCAGAAGTCACTGTTTGTAGTTCCCAACCATTTGACCGAACAGTGGGCCAGCGACTTTTTGCAACTGTACCCTGCGGCCAACATCCTGGTATCCACTCGGAAAGACTTTGAAAAGAAAAACCGGAAGAAGTTTTGTGGCCGTATTGCCACCGGCGATTACGATGCCGTCATCATCGGTCACAGCCAGTTTGAAAAGATACCTATAAGTGGAGAGCGGCAGCAAGCAATTCTGAAGAAGCAGATGTACGAGATTCTTCTGGGTATTGACGAGGCAAAACGAGACAAGGCCGAGAATTTCACCATCAAGCAGATGGAGAAGACCCGGAAGGGACTTCAATTGAAGCTGGACGAGCTAAACGACCAGAGCCGCAAGGACGATGTGGTCACCTTTGAGGAATTAGGCGTTGATAGGATATTTGTTGATGAAAGTCATTATTTCAAGAACCTGTTCCTCTACACCAAAATGCACAACGTGGGCGGGATTGCCCAGACAGAAGCGCAGAAAAGCTCCGACCTGTTTATGAAGTGCCGCTATCTTGATGAGCTTACCGGAGGGCGCGGCATTGTCTTTGCCACCGGCACACCGATCAGCAACTCCATGGTGGAGTTGTACACCATACAGAGGTACCTGCAGATGAACGCTTTGCAGGAGCAAGGTTTACAGCATTTTGATTCCTGGGCGGCAAACTACGGGGAAACCGTCACCGCCATTGAGCTTTCACCGGAAGGTACCGGCTACCGTGCGAAGACCCGGTTCGCCAAGTTTTACAATCTGCCGGAATTGATGAGTATGTTTAAGAACGTGGCCGACATTCAGACGGCGGATATGTTGAAGCTGCCAGTGCCGGAAGCCCACTACCACAACATTGCTCTAAAACCGTCCGAGTTCCAAAAAGAAATGGTCGCAAACCTAGCAGTGCGGGCGGAGCAAGTTCGTAATCGCGTGGTGGACAGCAGCGTGGACAATATGCTGCTCATCACGAACGACGGCAGAAAACTGGCGCTGGATCAGCGGCTGATCAATCCCATGCTGCCAGACGATCCATACAGTAAGGCGTCTAAATGCGCAGATAACGCATTTGAGATTTGGCAGCGCACAGCGGCACAGCGTTCCACCCAAATGATTTTTTGCGACCTGTCCACTCCCAAGGATGACGGTTCATTTAGTGTTTACGATGACATTCGCAGTAAGCTGCTGGCTAAGGGTATACCGGAAGCGGAAATTGCATTTGTCCACAGTGCTAAGAGTGAAGCGCAGAAGAAAGATCTGTTTGCCAAGGTACGTTCCGGGCAGATACGTATTCTTTTAGGCAGCACAGCGCGCATGGGAGCAGGCACCAATGTGCAGAAGAAGCTGATCGCTTTGCATCACCTGGACTGCCCATGGCGTCCCTCAGACCTTCAGCAGCGGGAAGGCCGTATCATTCGACAAGGCAACGATAATCCGGAGGTGGACATATACAGCTACGTCACGGAGCAGACCTTTGACGCTTATCTCTACCAGTTAGTTGAGAGCAAGCAAAAGTTCATCAGCCAGATCATGACCTCCAAGTCTCCGGTTCGTGCCGCCGAAGATATTGACGAGACGGCGCTTTCCTATGCGGAGATCAAGGCGCTGGCTACCGGAAACCCTATGATCAAAGAAAAGATGGATTTGGACATTGAGGTTTCCAAGCTGAAGCTCCTGAAGGGCAACCACCTGAGCCAGAAGTATGCGCTGGAGGATGCCATCGCCAAGCAGTATCCAAAGGACATTGCAGAGCATCAGGAACGTCTATCCGGCTATGGTGCTGATATTGCAACTATCAGTGAAAATACGCATCCCAATGCGGATGGTTTCTCACCCATGACGCTGACGGGGACAACTTACACCGAGAAGAAAGAAGCGGGCTCCGCGCTGCTGACGCTGTGCCACAATCTGCTGGCGCCTGATGTAACGCCGGTAGGCAGCTACCGGGGCCTGACACTGGAGCTGTCCTTTGACAGCTTTACACAGGAATACCGCCTGTCTATGAAGGGCAGGCTGCGCCACATGGTGACGCTAGGCACGGATGCGTTCGGCAATTTGCAGCGCATGGATAATTTTCTGGAATCACTGCCGGAGAAAGAACAGTCCTGCCGGGAACGTCTTGAGGAACTGCAAAAGCAGCTGGAAACCGCCAAGGTTGAGGTTCAAAAGGAGTTTACAAGAGAAAAAGAGTTGAAAGATAAGACGGCCCGACTTGAGGAACTGAACGCCCTGCTTAATATGGATGGAAAGGAGGAGCCGGCTAATGATCCGGACGAGAATGAAGGACTAAGACAATCGGTTATAGCGGCCCAGTTCTCGCAAGCTGCGGAAGATGAGGAAGAAATGGAGTTGTAGTCTTATATCCGCAAAAAATCAATTGAAAGGTGATGACTTATGGCAGTTTTAAAAATCTATCAGCTCAAAGACTCACCTGAAAACCGCTTCCGCCGTTGGCTGGATTATAACAGTCTGGGAAAGCTGGGTGAGACACCGCAGCTCCGAAATTACGACAAAGTATATTCCAGGAAGCTGTTGGACTCTCCCACACCTGAGCAGGTAGTCCGGCAGTTTAGCCAAAGTCGGCCAGCAGACTTTACCGGACACTCTCTGAGTACCAGCGACATCATTGCATTTCAAGGAGAAACTGAAACCATCGTCTATTATGTGGACAACGTGGGCTATACCCGATTGCCGGATTTAGAAAAAGAGCTTGCCGCGGCAGCAAAGGCCCCTCGGATTTGCCTTGAGATTTATCAGATGCGAGGAGACTTACAAAAACATGAGCAGATCCAATTGCAGAATTATCAGAAGGTGGAAACTCTTGACCGCTCTGAACTGCCTGCTGCGGGAATTGCACTGCGTCCCTTTTACACCATCAAACCCTCCGCATTTAAAGATTACCCTCTATCTTCAGGGGACGTAATTGCCATTCGAGAAGGCGATAAGGCTGTAGGTGCATTTCTCGTCAAGGACGGTGCATTTGCTCGGCTGGGTACGGAATTTGAACAACAGTTGTGGGAGAAATACGAGAGAGAAAAAAACGAATCCGAAAAGCTGGAGGCCGCGCAGCTTTCGCCAAATGATTCCAGTCGCAAGGTTGAAGAAACTCTTCCGACCACAAACACTCAGGGTCACAGAAACCCATTGCACGAAAAAGTCAACGTTGACACCCTGCTCAATGAGGCGATAAAGACCAGCGCCTATTTCCGGGTCAAGAGTGCCGTTGCCGATTTTCCGCAGGATTCAGACGGAAATATGGACAAGATGGCGCTACTAAAAAGTGTATGCGGCACAGATGTCTACGACAGTCTGATATCGATTTTTGCGCACATGGATGCGGAGCCTGTCGGTTTCCTCCGCTATCTGGATTCAGGAGAGAAGGTTAATTACACGGACCCTGACGCCTTTATTGCCGCATACAAAGAAGAATTAGACGTATATGGTCCCAACGATGTGCGCGCTGTTACACTGACAAAAGATTTGGGTGTACGGTACGAAATTGGAAAGCTGCTGGTTGGTGAGTTTGGTGAGAAGCTCGCCGATAAAGAAACCTGGATTGCAACTCACAGTAATCCGTTTCAGAATTACTGCATGGAGCATCAGATACCGGAGATGGAAAACGACGGGCCGGATCTATAATTGTTATTCAAAGAAGGGCGACAGCGCACAGCTGCCGTCCTTCTTTCATGAGGAGATGTAAAAATGGAATCAAATCGGCTGTTCGTGGATATGGACGGAACCCTTTGCAGGTTCCGTCAAGTATTTGCACTTGATGAATTATACGAACGTGGCTATTTTGCAGAGCTGCCGCCTCAGCAAAATGTTGTTGACGCAGTCAGGCTACTGATATGCACCGCGCCTACGATAGAAGTTTTTGTTCTTTCTTCTGTCTTATTCGACAGCCGCTACGCCATGGAAGAAAAGAACGGATGGCTTGACCGGTACCTCCCGGAGCTGGACGAGGGACATCGCATTTTTCTTCCATGCGGTGAAAGCAAAGCAAGCTATGTGCCGGGTAAAATGCGGGAAAGTGATTGTCTTCTGGATGATTACACAAAGAACCTAGAGGATTGGAGACGTGCCGGTGGGCTGGGTGTGAAGCTGCTCAACGGCATTAATAACACACGGGGCAGTTGGAGCGGCGCACGGATCGGCATTGACCGTTCGCCAGCGCAGCTGTCCAATGCACTGTTGGAAATTGCTGCGGGCCGCTGTTTACAAAATGAACAACCGCGCCGTGATATGAGGTCAGTGGATCTGGAGCTTCATTATATGGCCCTTGCCAATTTGCAGCGCTGTATCCACCCAGACAGCGAACAAGAATTGTAGGAAAGGGGAAAAATTATGGTTGCTCAAACCTTGCTGAAAGAGCAGAAACCCTATTACACAGAGGAACAGTACCGCTACGCCAGAGATGAAAGCAGTGCGTTGGAATACGCTCAGAGTTGCGGCTATGAACTTGTACGCAAGGGAAACTACTACCAGATGAAAGAGCACGACAGCATGGTCTTTACCACGGATGGCCGCTGGTTCTGGAATTCCCATTCACTGAAGGGCAGAGCCATTGAGTTTATTATGGCTTACGAGGATAAGACGCTGCCGGAAGCCGTACTAATTCTAAATCATGCGGAGGGCCAGACCCATGATGACGTTAAAAATGGGGTACGGTCTCAATACAGTGCAACACGGCAAAAGCCAGTTCATCACGCAGCAGCCCTGGTTGAAAAAGTACCTTTCAAGTTGCCGGCACAGGCCGACGACTTCCGCAGAATGTTCGGCTACCTCTGCGGTACCCGGAAGCTGGATCAGGATATTCTGAAGGAACTGATTCGTCAGAGCAACCTATATGAATCGGTTTACCGCTATGTCGACAAGAGCACCGGCGAGCTGAAGGAGATCCACAACGCCGTCTTCGTTGGCAGGGATGAGCATGGAGAACCGAAGAGCGCGTTTCAGCGCGGTCTTTCCTCTCTTGGTAAAAACACCACCTACAAGCGTGACGTGCCTGGTTCCGATCCGTCCGCTCCCTTTCTTATCCCCGGACACAAGGGTACAGATACAGTTATTGTCTTTGAAGCGTCCATTGACGCAATCTCTCACGCCTGCATCTACAAGGACGCTGGACTTGATGACAAGCTCTATGACCGCATCGCCCTGGGCGGCACAGAGAAGACTGTCGGCCTGACCACCTATTTGCAGACTCACCCCAATATTTCCCGCGTGGTAATCGCCATGGACGAGGATGCTGCTGGACGAGCCGCCGATCGAAAGATCCGGGAGTTGTTGGGCGAGGGACAGTACAATCTTGTCAGCCTGTGGCAAAGCGTGGGAAAGGACTGGAACGATTATTTAGTCAAATGGCGTCAAGTTGCGGAGGGTGCGGCGCAACTGCCCACTACCAGAAACTATTCTTTAGAACCGGGAAAAACCGTTGGCCGTATTCATTATCTGGACGACCGGGGAACGGTGACGGCCACCGTCGCCTACAATGACCGTGCAGCGTTCCAGCATCAGGTGCGGCGCTCCCTGAACCACGGGCAGCGCATCGTGGCAGAGACGCCCGAGCAGCAAAAACGCATCCAACAGTCCAGAGAGGCCCACACGCAGGCACAGGCTAAAGCACCGCCAGAACCAGAATCAGAGAGTGAAATGGAGTGTTAGTTTAATTTCGTACTGCAAATTTAAAATGGAGGTCTTTGATATGTCTCAGGCACAAAATTACTTAAAGCTGGAAGCCCTGCTGCACCGTTTGCAGCCGGTCACAGATCCATCCTATCAGGCGGCGCTTTATCTACTCTCCACCGATACGGAGCTGACGGACATTGCAGCTAAGTATATCGACAGCGACGGTATTGACTTTACCAGAATCAAGCGTTCCACGCAGGGCTTTGATGAACGCACTCAGCAGCTCATCGACGTGGCCCACAATCTCTTTTCGTGGAACAGTGTATGTTTAGTGACGCCTTTTGACCTTTCCCGGTTGTGCTATCCCATGCTGGATCAATTCTGCAAGGCGCTTTACATCTCAGCCGGTCAGATAACCGTGCAGATTCAGGGCCGCGACACCGCGCTGCCCCATATGGAGCTGGACGATGGGCCGTATCAGAAAACAGTGCGGTTTAATGATATGCTCCAGCAGATGCAAAAAGCAGCTTGTACACCGCAGGAACCGGAGCTTTGATTTTTTTCCTCTTGTAAAACCCAACGGCAGGCTTGCCGTTTCCGCCCGCAAGGCGGAAACCACTCCAAAACCGCGAAGCGTTTTGGAATGGCAGGATAAGGCGTGTTACACACGCCGTTCAACAGCTTGAGGGCAAAGCCCTCAACATGTGTTACACACGCTTTTTAGTAACACAAACTGTAACACAAAACGATTGACAAGCCTTGAAAAGTGCTGCAAAATGGGAATAACGGAATTCAGACTGACTATCTGGAGTTGGAGGTCATATGAACTATACTTGTAAAGACAGGTTTCATCTGACGAGAGAAGAAAACTTGTTCCTGGCTAAAAAGCTATGGGATGAGAGTATCTTCTGCGGGATGAAGATGGAAAACCGGAATATTACATTTCCGGAGACAAAAGCCATCCTGAACGGAATTAACGTACCCCGCGTCAGTATTGATGACGCTTATGCGGTTTGCCGATATCGGGATGCCTGGAAGTTCGTTTTAGATACGCTTGACGAAACGCTGACTCTGGATTATATGATTCACGTCAATGAAATTGTTGCCAGAGGTGAAGCACTGCAGGTCGGCTGCCTTCGGAACGGCTCCGTAACCATCGGTGACCTTGCCCCGAAAATTCCAACGGTCGACGAAGTACAGCAGACGATAGATGCTTTAATAACTAGCTGTGTCTCTGATACCCAGCGGGCATTGAATACTTTTACGAGTTTTGTCCGCATGCAGCCATTCTGGGACGGGAACAAGCGAACCGCAATGCTGCTGGCAAATAAGGATCTCATCACACATGGCCGGGGGTTGCTTGTGGTAACGGAAAAGAACGGCCTTATTTTTAATGATACACTCTCGCAGTTTATAAGCGACGGCAGACCCATTCCTTTTCAGAAGCAGCTGTTTGAACAATGTCTGGGCGGCTTGAATGAACCATTGGAAAAAGAGTACGTCCCCGTTTCCTTGCCCGAAGAGTCAGAAATATTAAAGCATTCGGAACCGGATGATGAGCCGGAACTCTGAGTTCGCGCAAATAAAATGGCAGTCTTTATCCGTTGGATAAGGGCTGCTGTTTTTATGAAGGGAGTGTTATATGAAGTCAGGAAAGAGTGCCTACCGGCCTATTCGCTGCTCGAAGGAGCTGGACGAAACGCTAGGCCGGTTGGCAGCGCAGCAGCATATCACCAAAAGTGAAGTCCTGCGCAACCTTGTGGACAAGGGCCTGACCGCCACCGGCGCGAAGGTTGAGGACGGTGAATTTTATCAACTCATCCAGCAGGCGGTTAAAGAGGCTGTTCAACCGCAGGTAGAGCGATTGGCAGCAATCTCAGCGAAGGCGACCCACATTTCGGGGGCCGCCTTTTTTATGAGTATTTTTGCCGCCACGCAGGGCAGAAACCCAGCAGAGCAGCGCCAGATCGAGGAGGCCGCCGGCACGGCGCGGGAACTGGGTATCCAATACCTGAAGCTGAAAGATCGCGACATTGACACCTTTCTCAAGGAGGGAGCCAAACGAATAATTGATGAATCGGAGGAAACATAAACATGGTCATGAGAAGAAAAATCACGCAGCAAGGCCGAATCAACATCGGGGACGAAGCCCGAGGCAGCACTTTGACCGGGAAGGTCACTGTCTCCGGCTCCACACAGGGTATTTTGATTTCACCCTACCATTATGGGGATGAAAATCGGTCAGACTGCAAAGTTACCGCATGGGACGCCGACAACCGAATCGTACTTCCCCTCCAGCTTCGCCAGAAGGCACATCTGGACTCAGGGGATACGGTGGATCTCCTGTTTCGAGACGAAGACGGCGGCATTCTGCTTGTGGCCGCACGGGACGTTTGCACTCTCTGCGGCACACAGTCTGATGACATGATCCGGATGCCCAACGGGCGATTGGTCTGTCCTCGGTGCAGGCGAATTCTTTGCAAAGATGAGTGAGCAGGTTCCGGAGCTGTTTATCTTCAAACAGTCGTATAAATCCAGAAACCGCTCCTCCACTCGCGTACTCAACCAGAAGCACCTGGTCTACATTGCCACTCGTCCCGGCGTCATGCGCAACCCGGAGTGTGGTTTCGGCCTATGGGGAAAGCTGCCGGGTATGAAGGCCAGCAAGAACATTGACGATCTTCGCACCGCCTATCAAGCCATCGGTAAAGCGTCTGAGGGCCACACAGTCTATCGCGCCGTCCTCTCCGTGGATAAAAACACTGCCAGAGATTATGACCTGTATGACCGGGAGACATGGCAGAAGCTGATCAGTACCCGCATATCGGTTATCCAGCGGGAAATGCACATCAAGCCAGAGAACTTCCGCTGGGTGGCATCCATGCACTATAAGAAGCTCCACCCCCATGTTCATATCCTCTATTGGGACAACGGGAAAGAACCCCGGCAAGAGTTTGTCAACAAGGATCGTTTTGAACAGATCTCAGAGCGTGTACGAACTACCTTTTCGCGCGCGGTGTATTTTGAAAAGGAACTGAAGACGGTGCAGGAAGAGCAGACCGAAACTGTTAAAGCGGTGCGGCTCCAACTATCCGCCATGCTGAAATCTGCTAATCTGCCGGACGCGCTGAATCTGGATCACGTAAAAGCAGAGGAACTGGACGAGCTGGGTAAGGGGCTTGCGGAACTGGCACGGACGCTGCCATCTACCGGGCGTCTGAAATACGGACTGCTGAAGTCAGAATACCGTCAAAAGCTGGATGTGTGGTTAGACCAGATCATGAAGATTTCCGACTTTTCAAAGTTGGAACAAAAATACCTGAAGCTAAGTACGGATGTGACGCAGTTGTACGGAAACGACGGGGTTAAGGCAGAACAATTTTTGAAGCAGGCCCATGAACGGCTTTTTGCGGAATTGGGCAATGAGACGCTATCCTACCTGAAAGAGGTTGCGCTGGAGCTTCAGTCGCGGGAATCTCCCAGCGATATTCAAGGACTTTCCATAGCCACGTGGCGCATCGCCAGTCAACTGCTTCGGTGCGACCCAGATTTTGCAGAGCTTTTGAAAAGTCTTCCGAAATGGAGGACGCCAGACAGTGCGATTCTTAAAGAAGAGACAATCAAAAACCAAGTGGACAGGCTGACCCGTGCGCTGGCCAGTGACCTGAGAGTGCGTTCTAAGGCTGCGGGGTATGTGACAGCAGCAAAAGCAAATCAGTCTTCCACGAAGGAACTACGAAAGGAGGCGAACAGCGCGCTCTACCGCGTGGCCCGCGCTGCGGTCATGGAGGCTATCGGCAAAAGCATGGACGATGTTCATACCATCGAACCGGGTGTTCCACCCGGTGATGTGCAGGAACTATCTGCGACATCGCAGCGCATGGCCGGTCAACTGCTAGAGGAAAGCCCCGCGTTTGCGGCGCTTCTGACAGCACTTCCTAAACAGCATCAGCCCATCGGAAAGCTGATGCAGGATGGTGCGATCGCGGAACAAATCAATTCTGTCATTCAGGAGCTGACCCACGACCTGAGACTCCGATCAAAGATTAACCGGTTTACCGCTGAGACGGCGGACAGTAAGGACGCGGCGCAGGAAGAAAAAAGCGCCGCATTTAAAGACCTATACCGCTCCATGAACAAGCTGGTGCTGGAAACTACGCGGCAGGAAATGGGCTACAATGTTCAAGAGCAGCGGGAAATGGCCACGATGGCACTGCTGCGGCTGTTCCGATCCGGCAGTCAGAGTAAAAATCAGCTTCAGAGCCAGCGCGATCTTCAACGCGAAAAATACCGTAACCTCTCGGAGACAGCGAAGCTCGATCTACGGAAAAAGCGCCAGCAGGAAGGTGGCTGGTCAATGGAGTTTTAAGAAAACGTATTAGAAATAATTTCAGTTTCCCACAAAAGCAAGAAAAATCTCTCTCAACCCGAATCTGAACTAATTTTGAAAGAAAGTTTTACACTTCTCCACAAAATGAACGTTTTTCTCAACTTTGTATTGCGTTTTAGCTGCACTTGTGCTATCATGTAATTAGAAGTAGAATACACTTTAGGGGGTATTTGAAATGAAGAATTCTTTGAAGAAAAATTGGAAAGGCATCACGGCTACAGTCGTGGCATTCGGCGCTGTATGTGGTTCAATCTACTATGTGAACTGCATCTATCTCCCCAACAGACAGCAGGCCGAGGCAGCGAAGCTGACCGCCATCCAGCCGGTTGCGCCGCCAAAAGATTATAACTTCGCCGTCAGCACGGCAAACTCCCAGACGCCAGATACTTCCGCCAACAGCACAAACCCCGCCAACGACCGGATTAAGGTAACCACGGATCAGGACGGCAACGTGACTGTTGACCGGACATGGGATGCAAAGCCCGGTGAGTTGGACACCTCCACAGCGGCCCCCAACGCACCCACAGCCAACATTGGCAGCGGCGGTGGAACGATCACCGGCACGGATGGGGCTTATCACGGAGAGCAGCCCACCGCCACAACGCCCAGCACCGGTACCACGACCACCAAACCGGCTACCGACAGCTCCAAAACCACTACGAAACCCAGCACTACACCACCTGCACCTGCAAAACCATCCAAACCCACGCCGAAAGCGCCCAGCAACAGTACACCGCAGATGGGCGACACTCGCGTTGTAGACGGCAAAGAGCAGATGTACGTTGAAGGCTTTGGGTGGACTGATGTGGGTGATGGTGGTCATACGAATAGCATTGATATGCCGGACGAGCTGAGCGGTATTCAGGTCGGTGAAATGGGCTGAGATCCATTCTGGCCGAACGGCAAAACTGAACACATGATAAAACTCCTTGCGTTCCAATTGACGCAGGGAGTTTTCTTTTTGGAAAGGATGAGATTTTTGCAGAAAAAGCAGCTTTTGGCAGGTCTGCTGGCGGCTTTTATAGGGTTGTCCCTGATTGCTGTGCCGGCGCTGGCCGAGGGTGATGGAAACATTGATAGCGGCAACGGCAGCGGCGATGGAAGCGGCGGCGGTTCCGGCATGGGCAGCGGAACCAAGCAGAATTACTGGAACAATGAGGACGGATGCCGGATTACTATTCTGAAGGACGGCCAGAAGGTTTACCAAATGGACTGGAGTAATCAACAAGAGGCCGCCAGCGTTGTCATGTCCTTTATTCCCAAAAATAAATTGGATTATTTGCATGGGGCAAATTTAGTTCAAAAGGTAAAAGAGTACACCAGCACCGTTGTCCCCTTGAAAATGCCTACCATTGTTGGCGGAGCGGGCGGCAACAACATTGACGCTATAAAGCGCTACTTTACAGATAAAAACGTCATTCAGTCAATCTCCAATGGTGTCGGCATTCCTTACGATGAACTAATCGGAGGACATTACAAGTTGCTTTTGGAGCCCATCGCCTACTTTACGTTCAAAGGTGTGAAGTGGGCCATGACGGCCACGGAAGCAGCCAAGTATGACGTGGCAGTGAATGGTCAGCTGCGGGCATGGATGAAGTCCCTGACGCATCAGAATCTTCCCCTTTCAATGTTTTTGGAAAAGACCGACACGGAGCTGAACCTAGAGCAGTGGACAGGCGCAAGATCTGGAAAGCAGACGGATGCTGACATCATTCATTACCTGGGCATGGGCATTGTGTCCTTCAAAGCAACTCCGCCTGCTATACCCTCCGATTATGATTATGAGTTCCGGACGGACACAGACGTAATTATCAGCTTTCCGATTTCATCCAGCATCGAGATCACTCCGGACGACGATGGATACGTAACGATGAGTGTCGGTGGCCGCGCTTACCGCAAAGCCTTTATCTGCCCCAAAAATGGAACGCAGCTTGTTTGGTTCCGCTGGCATACGCCCAGCGAGCCGCAGGAAATGACTGCTTCAGCTTTTGGTGGGGATTCCTCCGTAACGCTGCGTCTCAATATCGTCAAGCTGGAGGAACAGACGCCTCCCGATCCCACCTATTACGACCGGAACGATGGCTTTTCACCATCCCCGGTGCCAGACTACGGAAACAACCTGTCTACTACTTGGGGAGAGTGGTACGCCGAGGAGTTTTTTGGCTTCTGGACGTGGAAGTATGTGACCTATCATGCATCGCTGGTGATTCACGATTCAGAGTTGACGCCGGACAGGCGTTGCAAGACAGCATACCGAATGGGAAGCGGTCAAACCTCCATGAAGTCCGGTTACGGTGTGGAGGTCAGCGTGGAACCGCTGGTGCAATATGGGAGCGGTGTTGCGGATTACGATATTACACCAATTCAAAACGCCGTGGCTACATTCCCCGAATTTGGCTACCAGACCTATGACCGGCTGCTAGAACAGGTGGACGCGCGGAGCTGGTCGTTTAAGCAAAACCCATATTCCTACTACTCCAACCGTATCCACTATATTCCACTCTGGTACCCAGATGGGGATTACACGGTGCCGGTGTGCGTATTCGATGCATGGACTCCCGGTGGGCAGCTCTATGCTACCGTCAGCAGCACTCTGAATATCTTTGGGGATGCGCTGGACGATTGGTACATTCATGTAACTAATTAAACTGTATTATGGAAAGGAGCCATTAGCATGCTAAATCACATTGAACTGATGGGCCGACTTACTCGTGACCCAGAGCTGCGCCGTACCGGCAGCGGCACCCCCGTGACATCTTTCTCTCTTGCTGTGGATCGGGACTTCAAATCACAAGATGGCGAGAAAGAAACGGATTTTATTGACATTGTCGCATGGCGGGCCACAGCGGAATTCGTCAGCAAATACTTTAAGAAAGGCCGCATGGCTGTAGTGGAAGGCCGCTTGCAGCTTCGTGACTGGACGGATAGGGATGGTATCAAACGCCGCTCGGCTGAGGTTGTGGCCGACAACGTGTATTTCGGAGATTCTAAACGGGGGGAAAGCGCCGACGTTGCACCTGACGACAGCATTCCTGCTGACAACGGCCAGGTATCTGTGTAATAATGTAAAAGCAATTTCTGAAGCTAAGCGCCTGTCCCAAATCGGGACGGGCGCTTAGCTCATGAAAGGGGTAATTTAATGAAAAAAAGGCTTATAGCCGGCGGCCTTGCTCTGCTGCTTTTCTTCTGGCTTTCCATGGTGATTTCCAGCAACTTCGGACTACTCCTAGCTGGGCAAATGAAAAGATGTTCGCTGCGTATATTCAAAATGCTGGCCGTGCTTGCTGCAGATCCGCGCAGCGTCAAGCTGTTTCTTCTGCTGGTAGTCGGCAGTGTCCTGCTTGTGCTGTGGATGCTGTTCGGCAACAGTTATCTCAATTATAAATCAGATATGTATGAGGTAGTTCCGGGCTTCAGCATTCCCCGCCCAGAAGGGCAGGGACAGCACGGCACAGCGTGGTTCATGCAGCCAAAGAAATTTGCGGCTGTGTTTGCTTCGGCGGAAGCCGAAGAAACGCTCCCACTGCCGCCGGAACTGACGGAACGATACCAAAAAGAAAGAAGGGACATCCATGCAGCAGACGACAAAGTTGGCTGATCTCAAACGAGGCGGTCTGGTTGTAGGGCAGACCAAAGACGGACGCTGCATCTACTACACACCAGAGGATACCCACAGCCTGATTATCGGGGCTACCCGTTCTGGTAAAACGCGGCATTTGGTACTACCCTCTATTGGCCTAACGGCGCTCGCGGGAGAGAGCATGGTACTTGTTGACATGAAGGGAGAACTGTACACGGCAGCCCGGTACTTTTTAGAAAGTCTTGGCTACGAGGTCATTGCAATTGATTTTCAAAACCCACAGTATTCCAATCGCTACAATTTTCTCCAGCCACTTATCGACGCACTGAACCAGGGGGAGCAGTCCAAAGCCGCGACCAGGGCGCGAGACATGGCCACCATGCTGGTACCGGCAAACCAAACCAACGAACGGATCTGGGTGGATGGCGAACGTGCAATACTGACCATGGCCAGCCTAATCTGCGCCTACGACAATCTGCAAAACCCGCAATATCAAAATCTTGCCAACGTCCAGCAATTCATATCCAATATGTGCAGGCCCATCGGAGCATACGGGATGCAGCCGTTGAACATCTATCTGGAAGAGTTACCAGACGATCATCCGACCAAGCTGTCCATGGGTATCTCTCAGATCGCACCTTCCAAAATGCGGGGCAGCTTCTACACAGCCGCCCTCACCACGCTGGACGTCTTTAGCGATCCGCTGATCCACGCAATGACCGCCTCCACGGATTTTGACCCGGAGCTAACGGGTGTGCGGAAACGGGCCATCTTCCTGATCCTTCCGGACTACAAGAAAACATACCACGATTTGGCCGCTTTGTTTATCTATCAACAGTATCAGCTATTGGCGGAGTACAGTACCCGGCACGGCAGGCGGCTCCCCAGGCGCGTGCACTTTTTTTGCGACGAGTTTGGCAATTTTGTGAAAATACCGGATTTTGATACGTTGATTACGGTATCCGGCGGGCGCGGCATTCGATGGCATTTGTTTTTGCAGAACCTTGAGCAGTTGGACGAAAAGTACGGTGACAAGGTGGGCAAGACCATTCGCTCCAATGCGGAGACGTGGGTCTATCTCCGCTCCAATAGTAGAGATACCCGCAAGGAAATCTCCGATATTCTTGATAATTATACTGTGAAAAGCCCCAGCATTTCCGGCTCCAGCAGTGGGCAAAGTTCTGCCAGCTACAACCTGACTGGACGGGCGCTGATGACGCCGGATGAGATCCACAAGCACATCAAGCGGCCCTATCAGCTGGTGCTGACTCCGAACGGCCCGGCCATGATGTACGCGCCGGATTTGTCCAAGACCATTTGGAACGCCGCGTTTGGCATGGGCGGAGAGGATTACAACAGAAATTTGACCATGCTCCGCGACAGAGATCGGACAGAACATGACGGAACCGTTGCCTATTGGGGGATCTGGAACCAGTACATCGCAGAAATCAAAGCTATAGACGCAGCAAATATGAATCGAGGGTAATATAATGAAGAATCAAAAAAAGAAATGGAACGCAGCGAAGCGCTTTTTTCTCTCTCTTGTAATGCTTGCGCTTTTCATCGTGCCGGCATCGGCTGGAGGGCTGGCAGACAGTACGCTGGGCACTGGAATTAAACAGCTTCTGAACGATGCTTCAAGCCTTCTCATTGTCCTTTGCCCAATAGCAGGCGCTGTGGCAGCTGGCTATTTTGCCATTCGCCGCTCCATGTCCGACGAGCAGGATGGCAAGCTCTGGGAGAAGCGCATTAAGGTCGCCATTCTTTGCGGCGTTGGTGGGTGCCTGACCTCTGGTGCTATCTCGGTACTGTCCTCTTACTTTTAAAATGGAATTGAATCTGGAAGGAGGCGATTGGCGTGGACGTTCTTTCCTCACTGCTGGGCGGTGAGAGCCTGCTTGATATTTTCAGCAAAACCATCAACGGCTGGTTTGGCAATCTTGTAACATCCGCTTTCGAGAAGTTTGACGAACTGATGGTCGGACTTCTCACCGGTGTATTTCATTTTGAAGATCTGATCGCTTCAGCCGCGACAACGGTACTTACCAAGGAGAGTATTCGCAGCGTCTATATCTTCATCTATTTGCTGATAATCAGCCTAATCGTGTTGAAATTTATGTTCAAGGGATTTCAGATTTACATTCTCTGGCGGGACGGAGATGCGGACGCCAGCCCACGGGATATGCTGGTGGGCGCAATAGAATCCGGAGCTGTCACCGTGTGCTTTCCATACCTGTACGAAAAGGCGACAAACGTTTTTATTTACATAGCGGAAGGGATCATGGGACGGCTGGGCGTTTCGCTGGGCTTCGATGGAAGCACAACGCAACTACTTCAAAAGGTTATTTTGGGCGCAGTCACAGAGGATGTCTTAACGATTATTTTTCTTTTAATCTTCGCAATTGCTGTTTTTGTCCTCTGGATACGGCTCATTGGACGGGGCTTTGAAATTTTGGTATTGCGCATTGGTGTCCCGTTTGCGTCCCTTGGCCTGCTTGACAGTGATATGGGTGCCTTTAAAGGCTACATGCAGGTCTTTACCAAAACAGGGCTTACAGCAATTATTCAGGTCAACGCCATGGCGCTTGCGCTGCGAGTTGCATGTACATTTCAGTTCATCAACATCCTGTTTGCAATCGGAATTATGATCGCAGCCTTTGGTGTCCCAAGTATCATGCAGCAATTCTTAGCGGCCAGCAATCCCGGAGGCGGTCTTACCCAGAAAGCCTACTCTGCCGGCATGGTTATCCGAACACTGAAAGGGCTTGCGTGAGGTACCAGCATGGATGATATTCTGAGCGTTATTGTATTGTTTCAAATTCTTATCCCCATTGGCGGGGGAATGCGGATTGTGGCCTGCCTGATTTATATGTCTGCCGCTGAAGATCCTACATCCTATAAAAACCGCATTCGCAATGTCTTCATTTTTATTGTGCTGTCTGAGTGCATTACCAGTTGTTTTCGGTAAAATGAAAGTATCGCAAAAGGTCTCGAAAAAGTTAGCACCCCAGATGGCATAAAAAGTGAGCCATTGTCAGCACCTGAAATAACCGCTACCATTAGTTTGTTAAGGACTAAGGAGGTAGCAGAAAGGTGTTAAGAATGGCTCAAGTAAATAATATCAAAGATCTCTACGAAAATGAAGACCTAAGTTTGCGAGAAATTTCCCGAAAGACAGGTCACAGCTTCAAGACTGTCCAAAAGTACGCCTACCAGCTTGACTGGAGCGAGGACAATCTGCCGAATACCGAGCCAACGAGCTATCCGGTGCTGGGAGATTTCATTCCCGTAATTGACGAATGGTTGGAGGCCGACCGCAAAATCCCGCGCAAGCAGCGCCACACCGTTTGGAGAATCTTCTGCCGCCTGCGGGATGAGCACCATTTTACTGGTAGCTATTCCAGCGTGAAGAAGTATGTCCGCAAAAAGCGGTTCGTGATGAATTCCAAGAACAGCGGTTATCTGCCGCTGGAGCATGCGCTGGGCAGTGGACAGGTGGATTTTGGCAAGCATCTCTACTACGACGGCACCGGGCAGGAACAGGACGGCTATGCGCTGACCATTTCCTTCCCCAATTCCAACAAGGGTTACACCCAGACCTTCCCCTCGCAGAACCAGGAATGCCTGCTCACGGGCATGAAGCGTATCTTTGAGCATATTGGCGGCGTGCCGCCTGTGCTGCGCTTTGACAATATGTCCACCGCCGTTGTGCAGGTACTCAAGGGTACAGACCGAATTCTCACGGACGGCTTTCAACGTTTTATGTTGCATTACCGTTTCCGTGCAGAGTTCTGTAACCCGGCATCTGGCAACGAAAAGGGCAACGTGGAAAACAAGGTGGGCTACAGCCGCAGAAATGCCTTTGTGCCGGTTCCGACCATTGTGTCCTTTGACGAGTTTAACGAGTCCCTGTGGGAATGGTGCGAGAAGGATGCCCGGCGCCCTCACTACAAGAAGAAGCTCCTGATTGAAGAGCTTTGGGAAGATGACAAAGTGAGTCTTCTGTGCCTGCCGGAGTACCCGTTCTCAGTATTCCGATATGCGGCACTGACCGTGAGCAAAAGCGGCTTTGTGACCATTGAGACTAACAAATACGGCCTTTCTCCCATGCTGTCCGGTGAAACGGTGCAGGCTAAGATTTTCTATGACCATGTGGCATTCTTCCATGACCACCACCCGGTTGGGCACTACCGCAGGAGCTACAAAACCAACGATGAGGTGTACGACTGGACGCAGTATGTGTCCGTTCTCTGCAAAAAGCCGGGAGCAATTGAACATACCCGCTTCTTCCACCAGATGCCACAGCAGTGGCAGACATTCTTGGAACAGACCAGCGGCAGAGAACGCAAAAATGCGCTTCAGCTGCTCAGCGAGATTGTCTCTGACGGCAATGCCGCCTTGTGCGCTGATGCGCTGGAACTCGCCGGTGAGAACGGCCGCACGGATGCGGACAGCCTCCGGCAGTGCTATTACATGATTGCGAAAAAAGAATACCGGCCTGATCCGCTGAAATTACCCGGCTCTCCGGCGCTGCACTACAATCCCAATCTTTCCGCCTACGATGGCCTAATGGGAGGCGATGCAAATGTCTGAGGAAATTGAGCTGATGATGCGACAGGTGAAGCTGGGCGGCATGGCAAAGGAATGGCGCTCAGTCCAGTTTGAAAACACAGAGCAATATGTGACCGATCTGCTGAAGCTGGAGCTGAAAGAGCGTGAAGCCAACAGAATTAACCGCATGGTGAAAACCGCCGGTTTCCGTGTCCTGAAAATGCTGGATGACTTTGTGTGGACTTCCGCCATTGAACTGCCCAGCGGCTTGACTGCCGAGTACATGGAGGAACTGCAATTTCTCACGCCCAAGGAAAATCTCATTTTTATGGGTACCGTTGGTACCGGCAAAACTCATCTCGCCACAGCCATTGCCTTGAAAGCCTGCCAGGAAGGGCGGCGTGTCCGCTTTTATACAGCGGCGTCCCTTGCCAATATCCTGCTGGAAAAGAACAACAAGGGCACGCTGAACAATTATCTCAGTACGCTGAAAAAAGTGGAGCTCATTGTGATTGATGAGATTGGTTTTGTCCCACTGCACAAGGATGCCGCGGAACTGCTGTTTCAGGTAATTTCTGACTGCTACGAACGCAAGAGCTTGATTATTACGTCCAATCTGGAGTTCTCACAGTGGAACACCGTTTTTGGCGACAACCGCCTGACGGCAGCGCTGGTTGACCGGCTGATCCACCATTCCCACATTGTGATTTTCTCTGGCGAGAGCTACCGGCTGACCCAGTCCATGCAGCGCCAGCGTCCCCGCTGAAAAGGCGCTCCAAAAAGTGAGCATTGGGCCCCGGCCTGTTTGGCCCCGTGGGTCTCCAAAATGTGAGCGTTGGGCCCTGTCCTGTTTGGCCCCTCAAAAGGCCTTGACGCTGCACGCACAAACAAAGAATTAGGTGCTCCAAGGTGCTAACCTTTTTGGGGACCTTTTGCTAACATTTTTACTTGACGAACACAACCAGTATCCTACACGTAGCACTGAGCTATTTTGGAGGAACCGTTATTGCATACTGAGGAGGAATCAAACTATGAAAAAATTGCCTGTTCCCGAAAACATATCACTGCGTTGGGAGCTGTTTCGCGGATTTGGTATGCCGGAGCTGATCCGCACGTCCATTATCACCGGCATTGTTTTGGCTGGGAGTATCCTGTTTTGCCTAACCAGCACATGGCCGTCCAAACCGTTTATGGCTACGCTTGCCGTAATTCTTACAATCTTCATCTGCATCAATTTCTTTATAAAAATGGACAACAACCAGTCTATATACATATTTCTGAAACGCGGGCAGCGCTACCGCAGGCAGCAGCAGACGTTTTGGTATAAGAGAGAGGAGAGAATCCAGTATGTTGCACCAGAAAACAAAACCAGATAAGAAGCTGCTAACCGCACAAGAATTCCTCAATGTGGAGGACATTTCGGACGGCATTCTCTACAGCCGGGACGGGTATCTGTTTGGATACCTGTCCGTCCGAGCCGGGGATAATCATCTGCTCTCCGATGAAGAGCGGATCGCACTGGCACAAAATCTTACCAGTGCGGTCTCCACTGGGAACAACGAACCATTTCAGATCCTGTCCATTCCCCGCACGGTGGATACCATGAACATGATTGAATACATGGCGGAGAAGCGCAGAGAAACTCATGAAGACGCCAAGCTGCGCCTGATCAACGGAGAGATCTCCGCGCTGCAGGAGATGGCGCGTGAGGGAACGAAGGAGCCTATGATTGCCATCAAGTGCTGGGAAAAGGCTAGCCGTGGTGCGGACGCCATCCTCAAAAAGCGACTGAAGGAGCTGCGTGCAAAACTCGTCGAGTACCAGGAATCTGTAGAACTCATGACCGATCAGGAGATTACCTATTTATGCAAGGTCTTCGCTGACCTGACCACCTATCAGGATTCCTCCGATGAGATTTACGAGGACATTCCATTGCTTCCTCAGAAAAAGCGCTTTTTAACCACTAGAAGCGCAGAGAGCGGAGATAGCGCCGCACTCCGGAATCTGCTGACGCCTGTGGGCGGAATCAGCTTCGGCGTCTCTAAAGTCATCATCGGGCCGGTTGTTGGACGGATATACGGAGCCATGCGGTTCCCCTCCGAGCTGGACTACGGCTGGGCCGTGGACTTGATGAATAACAGCGACTGCGTTACCTCCATTACCTACTATCCCGGCAACACCGCAGAACTGGGCGATGCGCTTGCCCGCAGCATTAAGACGGCAGACCGAGATGCGGCATCGGAGACGAACCCACGACGCAGAAAACACTTTAACAAGCAAGCCGTAGACGCTGACCAACTGATTGAAGAAATGGACTTCAAAAATGCGCCCATCGGGCATGTGGCAATTCTCGCTATGCCATTCTCTGACCGGGAGGATAAGTTGGAGGACATCTGCCAATCCGTGAGCAATCGGTTTGCAAAAAAGCGAATCAGTCTGAAGCCGTTGGGAAATTTGCAAAAGGACGGCTACAAACATCTCTCCCCATACCATCCTCCGCAGCCGCTGGTGGAGGATGTCTTAAAACGAATCTTACCGCTGGAGTCTCTGATGGGTGGGTTCCCCATGATTGTCAGCCTGTACCGAGACGACCATGGGAACTACTTCGCCCGGATGATGGACGGGAGTGTCATGGCGCTGAACCTGCTTATGAGAGGTCATGACCGCACGAATAGCAACATGGTCATTACCGGCGCTCCTGGGCAAGGAAAATCAACAGCCCTAAAACATCTTCTGATGACCATGTACATGAACGGTGTGAAGATCATCGCCATCGACCCGGAGCGGGAGTTCCGTGACCTTTGCCGAAATCTAAACGGTACATGGCTGGATGTGGGTGGTGGTACGGCTAAAATAAACCCGTTTCAAATCCACCCTGTTCCCCTAGACGACGAGGACGAAGAAAACCCTCTATACAACGCGAATGATAATGCCATGGCGCTGCATATTCACACGCTGGATGTGTTTTTCAAGTTGTACAAGCCCGATCTCACCGATATACAGCGGGCAGTTCTGAAAAGGGCGCTTGTAGAGGTCTATCGTGAGAAGGGGATTGCATGGGAGACGGACGTTACCAAACTCCGACCAGAGGACTTTCCCGTTGCGGAAGATGTCTGCCGCTATCTGAACGCCCACGAAGACCAACGCGCACAGGATCTGGCAACACTGTTGAACGACATGGCCGATGGAGCAGACAGCTTCCTCTGGAACGGTTATACCAACGTAGACTTATCCAATGATTTTATTGTTATGGACACCAACCGCTTGATGAATAGCTCCAATGAGGTGAAACGTGCGCAGTATTTCAACAACCTCACGCTCTGCTGGCAGATCATGTCTGAAGACCGATCAAAGCCGGTTCTTTTAATCGCAGACGAGGGCCACATCTTATTCGATCCAGAGATCCCACAGACATCCATGTATTTGCGAAACATTTCAAAGCGTGACAGAAAATACGAATCAGCTCTCTGGCTGGTTACGCACTCTCTCGTCGATCTGCTTAACGAAAAAGTGAAGCTGTATGGACAAACGATTCTGGATTGCGCTACATACAAAATCTTCTTTGGTACGGACGGAAAAAATCTGGAGGAAACGGCGGAGCTGTTTCATTTGACCGACGCAGAAAAGAACATTCTGCTGTCTCAGCAACGCGGTAAAGCCTTGCTGATGTTGGGACGGCAGCATATCCATGTGGATTTTGATATTCCGCCTTATAAGCTGGAGCTAATGGGCAAGGGCGGCGGACGATGAACGCGCTGGCTGCTGTCAGGCTGGCGGCAACCGTACTGGACACCGCTCAGGACAGAAAACAATCTCATCGAACGCTTTTTATCTGTATTTTGGCCGGCTGCTTTGTCGGCCTTTTTTTAATTCTCTCTTTTATCCCCATCTTGACTTGCCTGCTCCTGCAAGGCAGTACGGACGCGACGGTGCCACCAGAGAACTTAGTAATTTCCAATTCCGGATTCTGTTGGCCAACACCCGGATATACGACGATTACATCCCCCTACGGCTACCGCATCCACCCCATTACGGGCGAATTGAAATTCCATTCCGGTGTGGATATTGGTGCAAAAGGGGGATCACCCATTGTGGCCGTGGCAGACGGAACGGTGACGATTTCTGTCTATAGCAGTTCCTATGGCAACTACGTGGAGATTAACCACGGGCATGGTCTCCGGACGCGCTATGCGCATATGTCAAAAAGGCTATGCAAAGTGGGCGATACCGTAACTCAGGGTGAGACGATTGGATTAGTCGGCTCCACCGGCAACTCCACTGGCAACCACTGCCATTTTGAAGTGCGGATTAACGGAGTGACCTATGACCCCATGCAATACTTTTCAAAATAGCCTGCAAATAAAAAGTCAATAGCAAAATTGCGAAAAACAGACGGGGGAAAAATGAGCAACAGAAAAAGGCCACCGCCGTAGCGCTGACCTGAGGTAGGTGATTGTGTTTACCGAGAGAGGCCGGTGGAATCGTAGTCTACAGGCGGAAGGTTTACCAATGAAGAAAAGTACTCCTTGACCCTGCCGTAGTAAATGCGTAAAAACTTGTTGCAACCAGCGGTCATGTATACATAATAGGGCTTTCCCTCTGCACGTTTCTTGTCCAGAAACTGGAATACAGGGTCATCTGAGGGTGCATTTTGGAGTAGCACCGTCATGAGCACAAAGAGAGTTTTGCGTAACTCAGGAGATCCTCGCTTAGACGAATGGGTGCTTTTGGCCTCGTATGTACCGGACTGGTTTGCACCAGGGTCAACGCCTGCAAAGGCCGTCAAGGAACCCTTGTGGGCGAATCGGCGCACATCCCCAATCTCGGCCATAAGCTGCGGGCCCAGCGACTTGCCGGTTCCGTACAATCCCATGACAACCTCGTATTCTGGCAGCTGCTTGGCAAGCTCATTCATTTCTGTACGGAACACCTCCACGGTTTTAGAAACCGTCTTAAGCTGGGTAATCGCTTCCTGCACCATCACCTTAGACAGTGTGTTTTTCGGCAGCATGGCAATCAGTTCTTTTGCCTCGGCATGAATAATGGCAGCTTTGGCGGCATTAAAGTTGTATCCATGCCGTTTGCACCACTTGTGGTAACGCTCTACAAAAGCAGTCTGACTCATACTTCGCACGCAGTCCACGTGCCAAAAGGACGCAGCAAAATCCACCCACTTTTGGCTCCCATCCGCACGGACAGGGCTGTCAAAGAGAGCGTTTACACTGGGGTAGGTCTGGTCAAGCAGCGCAATCAAGCTGTTCTTGAAGGCGGTTTTGTTCTTGACGTATAGACTATATTGGCGGTTTGCGGTTTTTAGTTGGTATCGAATCGTATCCATAGAAGTATGTTCTCGCAGCTCGACCCAATTGTCAAGACCATATCGGGCAATCTTGAGAGAATCCGCCCTGTCCGTCTTGACCTTGCGCAGAGAGTTATTTCCGTATTCTTTAATCAGCAGTGGATTCACTGCGCTGACAAAAATACCAGCGTCGTGGAGCATCTGAGCGATAGGTTCATAGTAGCGCCCTGTGTGTTCCAAAACAACGCGCGTCTCACCCTCCAGACTTTTCAGCTGCTTTGCCAGCTCACCGAGTTCGCTGGAGGTGTGGCGCACCTCGTAGGGCTTCACCACCAATTCTCCGAAGGGACGAATTACTGAAACCATACTTTTCCCCTTGGAGATATCAATTCCCACTGCGTTCATAACACACGCTCCTATCACAGATTACAATTGGCGAACCATCCTTTTCTCACTGCCGATTCCATCTGTTTGATGACACGAACGCACCGGGCGGTGGCTCAACCTGCACAAATCGAACGCTGCGAATAAGAGGATGGCTGACTGACTAATTTTCGGACGCATAGTCCTTGGAGATTTCCGTCAGACCCATTGTCCTCTCATTCTAACAGCTTAGGCAACAAGATGGAAAAGGGCACGGCTGGGTGCCATGTCCTCAACCAAATATATAGTAACAGGAGGTTTTCATGAAAGCACTTTACTATCTGGCCCACGAAGAAGATCTACAGCGCTTTGATACTCTGCTCAATGAGCTGGACGTGCTTGCTACTGCAATTCCCATTGAGAAAGTACCGTCCCTGACGGCCTTTGTCATGAAGGAAAAGCCCATTGTCCAGCAGGACTACATTCTTTTGGATGTGTCGGATATGGACTGGACACCTGCCCATATCCTCTCTGCGGTTCAGCAGCTGCGGCGTTTTTCCTCTGCGCAGCTTGTATTTCTGGGAAAACCGGAAGACGAGACGGTGGAGCTTTTTGGAACGCTGGCCAGCGTCCACCATGTAAGCCATCTCATCATGCAGCGTCCAGGATCGGACGTGGAAGCGGAGCTGCGGAGCTGTCTCACAGATAGCCCACAGCTTCCACGAAAGCTGCAAGCCATTCAAGAACAGATGGTACATACAGCAGCGCGCACCGTTTCTCCGCTGCACATCCCGGAGGGGCTGGTGATTCAGGTGGCGGTGGCCGGTACCATGCCCCGGTGCGGCGTCACCATGCAGTCCTTTGCTCTGTATCACTATTTGAAATTTTTGGGCTGGCATCCTGCTGTCTGGGACAAATGCGGTCGGACGCTGCCGCTGTTACAGACAATTGAAGAAAAATTCTGTACGGAGACAGAATCCGCCGTGGTTGTCCACGGCGTTCCTTTTTGTAAAGAGGAGTCACCTCAGTTTAACGCTTATGTGCTGGATTACGGGATGCTGACGCCGGAAAACGCGGCGCATTTTTGTATGGCGGATCTCAGCGTATTGGTGGGCTGCACAAAGCCGTGGGAATTGCCGGCCTTTGCCGGTGCGCTGCAAGAGGTGCTGTCCCACCCCTGCCGGAGCCTGATTACGCTGGCCAGCTTCTCCACACAGGAGGATCTGGATCGGCTGAGCAAATACTTCGGAGCGAAGAATGGTCTCGCACCGTATAACCCAAACCCGTGGGAACCGCCAGAGCCGCAGGCTTACGCGAAGCTGTTGCTGCCGGAGCTGAAGGAGATCTGCGGGGAACCGCACCCGGAGCCGGAATGTGAGGCTGGATAATGGGAATTGGCGGTTTTTTGAGCTTTTTTCCTCTCTCGTTTGCCGCGCTGTGGGACTTCCGGCATCGCATCATCCCGGACTGGACGGTGTTTCTGATCTTCAGCTGCGCTGCGCTTAATTTTGCGATAGGCCAGACGGCTTTTCTGCCGTGTGCCATCGGCATGGCTGCCATCGGCATCCCCCTCTGGCTGACGGCAGCTAAAGGCGGCGGTATCGGGGGCGGCGACGTGAAACTGTGCGCCGCGCTGGGAGCCTTGCTGGGACTTGAAAAGATGCTGTTTCTGCTGATACTGGCTCTGTTAAGTCTCACTGCCAGCGGCAAGCTGCGAAAGAAAAGACGTCTTCCATTTGCCCCGTTCGTTTGGGGCGCTTTTTATATCCTGCTGGTAGTAGAAATAATTCAAAGGAGTTGTTGAGATTCATGTTTGCAAAGAAATCCACCAAAGAGCTAGTACAAGGTGAAGCGAAGGAGAAAAAGGAAAAGCCAAAAAAAAATTGGAAGATTGGTAAGGATGGTCAAGAGAGAGAGAAGAAAGAACGTTCTCTCAATGACCACACCCCCATTTTTCGGACAAAAGTATTCTGGGGCGTGGTCAGCATCCTTTTGGGTTTGACCATCGCATTTGTAGGCGTCCCTATGCTTCAGGCATCTGTGACGGAAACGAAACAGACTGTATGCTTTGCCCAGGACGTGAAGGCTGGAACCAAGGTAACCGAGGAGCTACTGACCACAACGGATATGTCACTCTACCATCTGCCCATCGGCGCGGTTCATGACCCGCAGACCGCAATTGGACAGTATGTCAAAACGGACGCAGTTGCCGGCGACATCGTCACCACGTCCCGGCTCAGCACAGATTATCCTGGCCTTGATCCGCAACTGGCAAAGCTGCCGGACGGAATGGTAGCAATCTCCGTTTCTCTGCCGGATCTGGCACAGAGCGTGTCCGGCAAACTCCGCCAAGGCGATGTCATTCAGCTTTTTGCCGTAGAAGATACCAACAGCTTTACGGCGGTTGCACCCCCGGAGCTGCAATATGTAGAGGTTCTGGCTGCCACCTATGTGGATGGCTCGGATGTACAGGATAAACAGAACGCAACCGAAGGCGAATCTGGGGAAGACGATACGCTGTCTACCGTGACGCTGGTGGCAAACGAGGAACAAGCGGCCTGCCTTGCCGGTCTGGAGCACAATGCAACGCTTCACGCCGCCCTGGTAGTACGCGGAGATGACGCCGCGAAGGCAGCCGCATTGGAGGCGCAGGCCAACTACTTCGCAACGCCGGATGCGTCGGCGGATACAGCAAAAACAGATAACGCCGCGCAGACATCAACACCCGCTGCCGCGCAGAACAACGGTTAAGGAGGGAACTTATGTTTTTAATTGCATCCTGGGGTAGCAGCGGAGCCGGGAAGACCACATTGGCCATAGCGGTGGCTTCCGCGCTGGCTCAGAGGAAAAAGGATGTGCTCATTTTATCCTCGGAAATGCGGACACCGGAACTGCCGGTGCTGCTTCCCACCGTCACTGGCTTGACGGGAAACAACTCTATCGGGCCGATACTGACCACAACGGAGCTGACAGAGGCGTCGTTGAAGGATCGTATGATCCGGCACCCGAAATCCAGCCACATCTTTTGCATGGGGTTGGTTTCGGGAGAGACGGCGGCGTTCACCTACGGCCCGCCTACCCGGAGCGCCGCTATCAGCCTGTTCCAGCTGCTTGGGCAGACGCCGTTCCACTATGTCATTGTGGATTGCGACTCCAATCCCCTGTACGACCAGACCACGCTGGCGGCGCTGGAATATGCGCAACTGGGGCTGATGGCACTGACGCCGGATACCAGAGGTTACGAATTTCGCAAGGCGCAGCTGGGCTGGCTGGGCAACAGTGACGTCTTCCATGCGGACAGGTTTATTCAGATCGCAACCCCCGTTTTTCCACACACTCCTATCAAGGAAGCCCAAGCGCTGTTTGGCGGCTTTGCTTATACGCTGCCTTTTTCGCCGCAGGTTGCGGAGAAAATGATGGCGGGCGAACTGCTCACAGGCTTTGACACCGCGCCCGGCGTGGTGTTTGAGCGGGCCGTCAGCCGCCTGACAGATCAAATAGAAATAGAGGAGGAAAAAAGTCGTGCAGGAAACAGCAGTACAAACCGTTGACGGTCTGGAGGCAGTCGTCAGCGGCATCTTCTCTCCTTTGGGGAAGCTCCCTTACAAGCAGGTGCTGCCCAAGGTGCAGAGTGAAGTGGCCAGAAGTCTGAGTCGAAAGGTAGACGAGCTGTCAGAACAGGAACTGAAAAGCATCATCTCCCGGTATCTCCGAGATCATCAGATCAAATGCGATCTGACGAACTCCGCCTCTGAACTGACGAATTACATCTATCATGATATGGCCGGTCTGAGCTTCATTTCCCGTGAGAACTTATTCGATCAGGACGGGTTTGAGGAGCTGGACATCAACTCCTGGGACGATGTGGAAATTAACATCCGGGGCAAGCGGCAAAAAACAGTTTACCAGTTTCTCAGTCCCCAGCACGCAGCAGACATTATGCTGCGCATCCTGCGCAAGACGGAGACGCCCTTTGACGTGGCTGTTCCCGGCGCGACTGCGGATATTGGCAGCGGTATCCGCATCGCGGTACTGCGCGCACCGCTGGTGGACGAGGATGTATCCGTATGTGCATCCATCCGAAAAGTGGATATGACGGCGGTTTCAAGATTTCTTCTGGTTGGCGCGACCCTGACCGAGCAGATGATGACCTTTCTGGAGCTGTGCCTGACCCACGGCGTATCCATTGCTTTCTCCGGAGAGACCGGCGCGGGAAAAACTTCTCTAGCCGGATGCCTGCTTAACTACGCCGCTCAGTCGTTGCGGATCTACACCATTGAGGAGGGCAGCCGAGAGTGGGACTTCGTGCAGCGGGATGAGAACGGAAAGGTAACCAACTCCGTCATTCACACCCGAACCCGTCCCAACGATAAAGACCCCTCTCAGAACTTCGGTCAGGAGGAACTGGTCAAATACGCTCTGCGTTTCAATCCAGACATCATCGCGCCGGGTGAGATCCGCGGTCGGGAGGCATTTGAGGTAATGGGCGTATCTAACACCGGCCACACCACTATGACCACAGTCCACTCCAACGGGACGCTGGATACGCCAGAGCGCATCATCACATTGGCCAAAAAAGCCTTCGATATGACGGATACCACCCTGTTTGCCATGTGCGCCAGAGCGTTTCCCATTTTGGTACACATGGAGAAAAACGCGGATCTCCAGAGGCGCGTAACGGAGATCCGCGAAGTGACGGGCTGTGTACACGGAGAGATCCAATCTCACCTGTTGTTTGAGTTCGACATTGAAGACAACATCTATGAAGGAGATACTTGCATCCGTACAAAGGGTGCTTTCCGTCAGCTGAAGCCAATCTCTGAAACCCTCGCCAGGCGGATGCTGAAAAAGGGCGCGCGGCGCAGCGAGCTTCAGCAATTTCTGGAGGTGGAGCATGGACGCCCGTAACACGCTGGTTCTGATCCTGATTATAACGGGTGGCTTGCTGCTAACAAACGCCCGGTTGCCTCACTTCAGTATCCGTGGAAAAGCGAAAGAACTGGCGGCGCGAGTTGAAGCAGCATCACAAAAGAAGAAAAAGCACAAGGAAACCGCGCGGGAGTATGTGGAGCGCATTGACGGCCATCCACATGAGAACTTTGCGCGAAAATCCTACCGGGAGGCGAAAACCGTGTACGACACCATCGGTCAATCCGACCGGTATCAACGTGCGCTGCGAATCTCCATGTTAACCGGAACCGGAGGGGCGGTGACCGGACTACTCTTGAGAAATCCACCATTGGCCGTGGTGCTGGCTGTTGGCCTGTACTTTCTTCCTCTCTGGTTATCCCAATTCACGCTGTTTCGGTACCAGCGGTTTGTAAGTCAAGAGTTAGAAACATCCCTGTCTCTCATTACCACCTCCTACAACCGCAACAATGACATTTTGGCAGCAATAGAGGAAAATTTAAACGCCATCAGCGAGCCGGTACGCACCGTGTTCACAGCGTTTTGCAATGGTCTACGCTATGTGGACGCCAATGCGCCGGCCGCGATTGAGCGCATGAAGGGACAGTTGGACAATCCTCAGTTCCACGAGTGGTGCGACATCCTGATTTTATGCCAGGACAACCATCTGCTGCAGGCGGCCTTGCAGCCGGTGGTGAACAAGTTTGCCATTCTGAAGGCACAACAGGACGCCAATGAGACCCGCATGATGCTGCCGATGAAATACGCCATAGGCATGGCGTCACTACTCACCGGTTTTTGCCCTTTGCTGCGGATTTTGAATCAGGACTGGTATGGAAATCTCATGCACACGGCTTTCGGGCAGATGTCTCTTGCCTTTGCCGCGGTTACCGTTTTCATTTCACTCAACAAGGCAATATCGCTGTCCCGGCCAATTTCTTATGACGTATAAAAGGAGGAATGTCCTATGGAGTGGCTGGCAGCCATTCTAATCACGACGGGTGCGTTTTGCGTGTTTACGGCACGGTTTCCCGGTATCTACGCGCCGGCACGGAAAGCGCTGCGCTGCCGTGCACCGAAAGCACTGACCCAATCTCAGGTACTGCAAAATCAACTGGCAGAAAAGATAGAACCCCTGTTGGAACTTGACCCCATTGAACGATCCCAGACGGAGGCACTTCTTCGCAATCTGGGACACTCAGAAAGCCCGGAACTATTCCACGCGCAGGCGTTAGCTGGCAGCATTTTTGCAAGTGTACTGTGCGTGGTATTTTTATTGTTCTCTGTGCCGCTGGGTGTGGTCGGCATGGTGCTGGTAGGATTCGGATATTACAGCAAGCGGCGTAAGACGCTGGAAAAAGAATTAGCTATGAAACGGGTGGCCATTGAGCGGGAGCTGCCTCAGTTCGCCGCAACAATTCGACAAAGCCTCGGTACTACGCGGGATGTCGTTTCCATCCTTACCTCCTATCGCCGCGTCTGCGGTCAGACGCTGGCCGGGGAGATCGACAAGACGCTCAACGACATCATGACCGGCAATGCAGAGCAGGCCATACGGGCTTTGGAAAGTCGCGTGGCCTCTCCTAAGCTGGGACAGCTGACGCGGGGCCTACTAGCAGTGCTGCGGGGCGATGACCAGCGAATGTACTTCGATGTCCTGGCAGAAGAGTACCGCAAGTCTCAAGATGAAGACGTGGAGCGAGAGCTGCTTCAACGGCCCCAAAAGCTGAATCCATACATGGCACTAATGTTCGGTGGTTTTATTCTGATGATCGTGGCGTCCATTGGCACAGAGCTTCTCAGCGGAATCCATCAATTTTTTGGCTGATGCCAAATTGAATTTATTTTGAAATACGAAAGGGAAGAAAAACAATGAAAACTCTGAAGAACAACGTCAACACTGCTATGACCAAGGCTTACATCCGTGCGCAGCTCGGTACCGCCCGCATGAAGGAAACGCTTAAGGACGAATCCGGCCAATTTGTGATGGATCACTCCATTGCGTTTGTAATTGCGCTTGTCTTAGGCGGCGCAGCTCTGCTCCTGTTGAAAAACTTCCTGAACGATGACATGGCCCCCACGCTGAAGACCAAGATCATGGCATTTTTTAACTGAGGTTACATCATAGGGCGCGGGCCTGACAGCCCGCGCCCTTGGAAGGAGGCCAAGAATTGCTTCAAAAAATAAGAGAAAACAGTGGTGAGATGCTTCTGACTGGCGCGTTCCGGCTGCTTCTGGGCTGCGCCGCAATTGCTCTTGTAATCTCTGTGGGAGCAGTGCTGTTTCAGTCCAACAAACTGGCAGCGATGGCCGGGGACGTGGCCCGGCACATTGAGATCGTGGGGCAGGTGGATTCCTCTGCTGATCAAGCGTTTCAGCGTCTGAAAACCACCAGCAATCTGGATTCTGCCAGTCTCTCCATTGACGCCAATTATTCAGCTGGAGGAACCCGCATTCAATTTGGAGATCCGTTCACTGTGACGGTCTCCTATACAGGCAAAATTGGCATTGGAGGTTTCCTCTCGTTGCCAATCCCGCTACATTCCAGCGTCGTGGGAAGGAGTGAGCAATACTGGAAATGACAGAGAAATTAAAAGAGCAGTGCGGCGAGTTTGTTCTCAGCACGGCGGTCAAGCTCCTGGTTGGAGCCATGCTCCTCAGTGCAGGCGTGGAGGTGTTTCATGTTTACCACACGCTGGGCATCGTCCGGGAGAAGACCAACGAGGCCGTGCTGGCGGTGGCTGCCGTCAACGTACCGGAGTTTTATGGTGGAGCGCGGGAAGCGGACGGTTTTGCCAGGCATCCGGAGGATGGCCACTTTGCTTTCAACATCACCACAGATGACGTGGTGGATACGCTGGTGCAGTCTCTCGATGCCACCGACTTGTCTGAAGACAACACCATTACCGTAGGCAAGTCTTTTTCTGTTGCTTCGCTCCAGACGCAATATGTTAATTCTGCCGGGGGAGATCTGAATTTCCAAACAACTCTGACGGCCACCGTGCCGCTAGAGCTGGGCGGTATTCTTCTCCCTGCTGTAACAAAAAGAATGGAGGTGATAACAAGCTATGCTCCAAAATTTTAAGCGACATTACTATCAATTTGTCACAGACCCCGCCCTGGTGCCGATGCTTCCGTTTTTTCTATTGTGTTTTTTGGGAAGTTTAATGCAAAGCCTAACGCTTTGGTTGCCCTCGTTTCTGATTCTTTTGGTACTGGCGTTTTGGCAGAAATTTTGCCGTGTTGATATTGGCCGAAACTTTCAGGCGCTGCCGGCACTACCCGGCGGGTACCACACGATCGGACAGAGAGTGCCGAAAGGAATCAATCAGGAAATCTGCCGGGAACTGCGGCTATCGCTTATTAAGGATGGTCGGGATGCAATCGCCAGCATTCCCGCTGGCAAGTATCAGGCGCTTACGCATGAGACGGTATTACGGCGGCTGGAGCAGAGCGCGCGGATCTCGGTAGAATCTGCAACGCCTGCTTACATGGCGACGCTTCAGTCTGTTTTGATGGCTCAAACACACAAGCGCTGCCGGAACTGCAAAGCACGATGCAGCATATGGAATGCACAAAAGCGGCAGTTTTATCTGGTGCGGTTTCATGTGCTTTAAAACATTGAAAGAGGAGGCGACTTTTAAGATGAAATTCAGGAAATTATTCATGGCGCTTCTGGTAACGACCTTATTAATCGGCCTTTTTGCGGTTCCCGCAAGTGCAAACACATATGACGCATATTTCAGCTACTATGTGTTAAATAAAACGACTGGTAGTTACGATTTTATAAGTAATTATTCTTATAGCTTTGCCGACGCATCTGCACGTAGTTATGATGTCTATGGAACTACTCTTGTGAACGTAGGCTATAATGATGCCCCGGAAGAATATAGGACTGCCGGGTACACGTATAGAAGCGAATATACGTATACGAAACGAGCAGACCCGATTTATAACTATGAATTTCGCTACAACATTAACTATTATTTTGACCCGGTGGCCTATACGGTTGCTTATCAGCTGGACGGCAGCAGCTACCAAACTCAAAGCTGTTACTATAAGGATACGGTATCCGTTTTGCCAGCAGCACCCACAAAAACAGGTTATACATTCAGCGGATGGTCTTCAAGCGATGTGACGCTGACTGGCGGAAGTTTTACAATGCCAGCGCAAAACGTCACCATTAAAGGCACGTATTTGGTTCACAGCAATCTTGTCAAATATCAGTATGTCGGTTCAATTCCACAAAAGAACGCCCCGGCATTGCCCGCTGCAAGCAATTATAATTACGGAACACTCGTTCATGTTGCGAGTTTGCCATCCGCACCCGGCTATACGTTTGATGGATGGTCTTCTGGCAATTTTACCATGCCGGATAATCCTGTAACAATTAGCGGCAGTTGGACTCCTCGCACCGATACCACTTACACGGTAGAGTATTATCAGCAAAACATCAATGACGACAATTATGAGTTGGCCGACACGGAGCATTGCACCGGCACCACGGATACCATGGCAATTTTTCCAGAAAAAAGCTATCCCGGTTTCACTATGACGCCGGACTCCGTGACAGCATCCACCAGCACCAACATTGACGGAGACGGAACAACGCTCCTGAAGCTCTACTATGACCGCAATGTCAATACCGTCACCTACACTTATTCAGGAGAGACGGATGTAACACCTCCGGCACTGCCAGCACAGGCCACTTACCGCTATGGGCAGGCGGTCATATTGGCCACGGCTCCTACGCTGCCTGGTTATGACTTCGGCGGCTGGGAAACCTCTGATGTGGGGATCTCCGAAGGGAAGTTTACTATGAAGGACGGCCCGGTATCCATTACGGGCATTTGGACACCGCGCAATGACACCGCCTTCACCGTTGAATACTACCAGCAAAACGTAGAAGATGATGATTATACACTGGCCTACACATTTAACGGAGAGGGTACAACGGGTGGAAACATCCCGCACAAGGAGTTTACCGGTTTTACCGAGGTGCCGGACAGCGTGACTGCCGAAGGAAACACCAGAATAAAGAGTGACGGAACACTGCTCCTGAAGCTCTACTATGACCGCAATGTCAACGCCGTTACCTACACTTATTCAGGAGAGACGGATGTAACGCCTCCGGCGCTGCCAACACAGGCCACTTACCGCTATGGACAGACCGTCACTTTGTCAGCAGCACCTACACTCCCTGGTTATGATTTCGGCAGCTGGGAAACCTCCGATGTGACCGTTACCGATGGTAGCTTCACCATGCCGGATGGCCCAGTGGCCATTACTGGTAATTGGACAGCCCGCACCGATACCCCTTTCACCATTGAATATTACCAGCAGGATATTGCAGATGACGATTATACACTGGCGTATACCTTTAACAGCGAAGGCACCACCGGTGGAAACGTCCCCCACAAGGAGTTTACCGGCTTTACCGAGGTGTCGGACAGCGTAACTGCCGAGGGCAACACAAGAATCAAGAGTGATGGAACAGGAATCCTGAAGCTCTACTATGACCGGGAACGCTTCACCGTGACGTATGCCTACACGGGACGATCTGCCGGCGATACCGTGCCGGAAGATGCGCCAGAGCTGCCGGCGACCGCAAGCTATCGCTATGGGCAGACAGTGACACTTCCGGCACAGCCGCAGAGCAAGGGTACACTGCGCTTTTTGGGCTGGGCGCTGGATGGAACGCTGACTAACGCACTCGATTTTGCACTGGAGAAGGATGTGGCAATTACCGGTTACTGGTATACGCCTACGTACAGTGACGGAGGAGGTGATAACGATAAGGCGGCATACTCCGCCGTTCTCATCCCCGACAGCACAGCGACAGACATTGTGCTTCAAAGTGACTCGAGCAACCGCGTGACGTTCCTTGCCCCGCCGGAAAAGGAAGGCTGTACCTTTGCGGGCTGGGCCACCGAATTCGGAGGTGATGCCGCTTACCACGCCGGCGACACAATCACGCTGACGCGCAACTGTGTCTTCTATGCAGTGTATTACCGGCAGATTGCGCCATACATCATTGGATTTACGGATAATACCTTCCGCCCCGGCTCCAATCTAACCCTGAAACAAGGAGCTTTGATGCTGAAGCGGCTGGGAGTTTCCACGCAGATTACCAGTTCAAATCTCTATTTCACGCGTCGTGTTTTTCTCTCTCTGATATGTTCGGCAACCGGCGCTGATACTCGGAGCCAAGATCCCATGTCTCTAGCCGTCGAAAAGGGGTGGATTATAGGCTTTACGGACGGCACACTGCGTTCAGACGACTATATCACTCGTGCGCAAGCCGCTACCATTTTGGATCGGGTCTTCCGACAAGGAGATACACTAGTTAAAGACGGAAGATCCTTTGCAGATATACCGCAAACACACTGGGCAAGTGATGCTATTTCGCGGGCATCTATCACAAGCACCATTCGAGTTTAATAAACCAAAAAGGGGAACCGGAATATCCGGCTCCTTTTTTTCTGTAAAAAAGCGCGTGCAGCCTGTGCAAGAGGCTGCACGCAAAGAGAAGGAAGGAAGAAATGAACATGAACACAAAACATTCGCTTTTCCGGAATCCCAGCTGCCTCCTATACAATAAGACGCTCTCTTACAGCGCCCGCTGGGTGGGGGCCGCCCTGTACAGCCGCCGCAACCGCCTTGGCCAATGCACCATCAGCCTCGACGCTCTGGCCGCACTGGCCAACTGCTCCATTCCCACAGCCCGCAAAGCAACAGAAGAGCTGAAGCGCGCCGGCTGCATTCATTTCTGCCGCAGTTACCAGTACCAGGAGAAGATTGGACGCGTGGGCTACGGAAAGACAACCTACGCCTGCCTGCTGCCGGTGACGAAGAACTACACCCTGATCCCGCGTGAGATATTCAAGTGGAAGCTGTCCCACGGCACACTCTGCGTATGTCTGTGCCTGCTCCAGCAGGCCGGCAACGACAAGAAAGCGTTTCCATCCATCCGCAGTATCGCAAAGCTGCTGGAGATGGGCTGCTCCACCGTATGCAGGGCGCTGGGGGCGATCCGTAAGCTGTATGGCGTCATTGTCCTGCGCTGCAAAAACCACAATCGCACGTTCAACCGTAACTCCTATTATCTCAGAGTAGAATACAAGGGGGCTGTCCAGACATCTGGGGCGGATTCCGTGCCGCACAAGAGAGATTCCTGCTCTTTCTTCTTCTCTAATTCTACTGCCGTACATAGCCAAACGCAATCTATTTTGGATCATGGGTGTGTTCCCATTTTTTACAGACAACTTAGGGACTTAGATAACGTAGGTTCTTACAAGAGAAGAAAAAACTATAGGGCTTGTAAATTAGCTAAAAGTAATAACCCCATTTTAATTTTCAAGAGAGAAAGTCGGAGTGGTAAGAAGGGGGACCCGCCACAGCGGGGGGAGAGAGGCGAGGTGACTTTCTCCGTGAGCCGGCCCAGCAGGCCGGCGCTCTTTGGCTCGCCTCTCTCCCTCCCCATTTGCAAACACGAGCGTATGAATATCCATAGTATTCACTTTAAGCTCTTTCCTCCACAAACCATCGTCCTTTCTCAAACCAGAGGTAACGCTCCTGTCCCTGAATCCGGCAGGTGTAGCGATCCCCTACCCCACCGACACTCTCACAAGCTGCCCGCCGAACGTCCAGAACACGATCCACCGGGTACTTGCGGCTTTCGTCAAACTCAATCATCAGGGGACGGAGCTTGCCTTCGGCCTCAAACCGAACGATCACCGGGACATACTTTTTCCTTCGTTCCATCCCGCATCACCCCGCAAAAAAGCCGACAGGATGCACCGTGTGGTCATCCTTGGGGTTAATTCTTCCTAAAAGCGGATCTGTGTAGATTACCGCACGCTGCAGGCTCATATAGCCGTACCGATTCCGCACATCATCCACCGTCGCGTCGATGCGCTCCCATTTTTGCCGCCGCTGATCGTCCTGATAAAGCGACATCTGCACGCACACAAACGCCTCCACAAGCCCGCTCCCCCGGACGCCGATGCTTCGAACAGGCTTCTCCCAATGATAGTTTGCAAGGAAAAGCGCGTAGGCCGTATCGGCCAGCTCCGTACTGGAGCAGCTGGGGGTTGCCAGCTTGCGCTGCCGGATAAAAGATTGCAGCTCCGTGTCCCGCACATAGAGCTCCACCACCGTGCAGCGGGACGCCAGCTCCCGCATCCTGGCACAGACGCTCTCCGACAGCAGTAGCAGCATGAGGCGCACATCCTCATTGTTAATCAGATCCCGTGGCGTGGTGGCACTGTTCCCCACTGACTTGATGGTTGGAATATGCTCCGTATTCTGCACCGGAGAAACATCCTGCCCATTGGCAAAGGTGTGCAGCACCACGCCCATCTTTCCCAGCCTGTGCAGCAGGAACTCCACCGGCGCTTCGGCCAGTGCCCCGATGGTCGTAATACCGCCACGGCGCAGTTTCTCTTTTGTAGCAGGTCCGACGTAGAGAAGATCCTCCACAGGCAGTGGGTAAACAATCTCTTTGTAGTTATCCTTTCCAATTCGCGTGATAGCGTCCGGCTTTTTGTAGTCGCTGCCCAGCTTGGCGGTGATCTTGTTGTCCGCTACACCGATACTGGCCGTGATCCCCAGCTCAAACTTAATCCGGTTGCTGATCTCCTGGGCGATGTGCATGGCGTCGCCTGCAATCGCCGCACTTCCGGTCACATCCAGCCAGGCTTCATCCAACCCAAACGGCTCGATCTGATCCGTGTAATTGGCATAAATCTCCCGCGCCATCTTGCTGAAGCGGATATACTCCGCCATATCCGGTGGCAGCACAACCAGATCCGGACATTGCTGACGCGCCTGCCAGATGGCCATACCGGTTTTCACGCCGCGCGGTTTTGCCAAATAGTTCGCTGTCAGCACAATTCCGTGCCGATCTTCCTGACTACCACAAACCGCCAGCGGCTTGTTCCGCAGCTCTGGGTGCCGTTGCATTTCCACAGACGCATAAAAGCAGTTTTGATCCACATGCAAAATACTGCGTGCCACGCCATCACCCCTTTCTTCATATTATAGAACATTAGTTCTATTATGCAAGTGGGAGTTATTGCTAACTGAGTGGACATATCGGCAAATGTGCTATACTATATCCGGTATAGAAAACTCATCTAAACCGGAAAGCAGGTGCCTAAAGTGTGTGGACGCTATCAGTTTACAGCAGAGGACAGCAAAGAAATTCAGCAAATTGTACAGGAGGTGCAGGAGCGCTGCGGACGTGACCAGTTTATACCTGGAGACGTATATCCCTCCACCAAGGCCCCTGTGCTGCTGGAGACTCATGGCAACGTCACACCTGACCTGCTGTATTGGGGCTTTCAGACGCCCCAGGCACTGGTGATCAACGCCAGGTCGGAAACGGCAGATCGGAGGTCCTTATTCTGTTGCTTCATAATAAATAATGACGCATTGTAAATGGTAAGATAGAGTACACACTTTTCAGCCAATAGAACTGCACAGTTTTTCGCCACATAAAGTGCACAGTTTTTAGCCAAGACTGCGCAGCCTCCGCAAAGCTGGTAAAATGAAGCCAGTCGAAACGGAGGTGGCGAGAAATGAAGGGGTATCGTGTGTACAATTCAATTAAGCAATTAAAAGACATGGGTTTCAAGCGAGCCGCCGTGGCGGCACAGCTTCAAATCAATCGCCGGACAGTGGACCGGTATTGGGCCATGACGGCTGACGAATACGAAGCTCAGCAACAGACTCTAAAGCGCGGAAGCAGTTTGGACGATTACCGCGACCAGATTCTGTACTGGCTGCGAGCTTATCCAACTCTCTCTGCCGCGCAGGTCTGCGACTGGCTAAAAGAGCATTACAACGAGGACTTCCGGGAACGCACCGTCTCCCGGTACGTCAAGCGGCTGCGTGAGGAATACGGCTTGAAGAAGGCCCCCAACCCGAGAGACTATGAAGCCGTTCCTGAGCTTCCGATGGGGCAGCAGGTGCAGGTTGACTTTGGCCAGCTCCTGATGCCGAATGTTGACGGCGGGCAAACCAGAGTCTACGCAGCAGCCTTTTTGCTTTCCGCATCCCGATACAAATATGCCGAAATGCAGAGCCGTCCTTTTACAGCGGCAGACTTGGTAAACATGAGCCACAACTGTTTCAGATACTTCGGGGGAATGCCGCGTGAAATGGTTTTCGACCAGGACAGCATTGTGTGCGTGAGCGAAAATGCCGGAGATATTGTCTACACCTATGAATTTGAGAAGTTCCGGCAAGAGACCAAAATGAACATTTATATGTGCCGTGGGGCCGACCCAGAAAGCAAGGGCAAGATTGAGAATACCGTGAAATATATAAAGGGCAATTTTCTGAGTAACCGTCTCTATGTGGATGACGGGATTCTCAATGGCAGCTGTCTGGAATGGCTGGCACGCACCGCCAATGCGAAGGTGCATGGAACCACAAAGCGTATTCCTGTGGAAGTCTTTCAGGAAGAACGGGAGCAGCTGCGGCCTCTGGTGGGCTTTGATGAGGCGTCCCGTCCTGTTGTCTGCCGTACCGTCCGAAAGGACAACACGATTATCTACGACAGCAACCGTTATTCCGTTCCTCTGGGCACCTACAACAAGCAGCCGGAGGTGCGCATTGACACGAAAGACGGCATTCTTTACATCCAGACCATATTTGGCGAACCGATTTGTGAGCACCGCATCTCCAGCGGCAGAGGGCTCCTTATTCAGAGCAAAAATCATACGAGAGACCGCACGACCGCTTTGGACAAGCTCCAGAATGACTTGGATACGCAGTTGGAGCACAGCGCCACAGAGTTCTTGCAGGCTATCCGTACGGAGAAAACAAGGTATTCCAGAGACCAATTCCGTATCGTCCAGTCCATGATTGACCAGTACGGTGTTCCCGCGGTGCTGGAGGCTGTTGATTTCTGCGAATACAGCAATCTCAGCAGCGCCAATATTTTAAAGGATTATCTCACCCACAAGACCAAGGAAGCTCCCAATACTGCATTGCTGATTTCGCCTGCTGCATCCGTTATACCTGTGGCTGATGTAAAATACCACGTAACCACGCAAAAACGGCCTTTGGATGTCTATGCAAAAGTGGGGGTGAGATGATGTTGACACCGCAGGAACGCGTGTTAAACCTTTTGTCCGACCTCCGCATCCAGCCGGTTGATTTCGATACCGTATACGCCGGCAAAAACGACCTGACGCCGCTGGAGAGCGTGGAGCTTTTCCTGCTGGAAGAACAACGGCTCCGTGTTGAGAAACAAACCTTGTTGCGCCGCAAAAGAGCCGCACTTCCCGCGGAAAAGACGATTGACGCTTTTGACTTTGGCTTCCAGCGCAGTGTGACCCGGGAGCAAATGCTCCGGCTGAGTGACATGACTTGGGTGGAGCAGGCTTACAACATCTGCTTTCTGGGGCCACCCGGCGTTGGAAAAACGCATCTTGCTTTGGCGTTGGCTGTGCGAGGGCTCAACCTCGGATATGCCGTTGCGTTTGAAACACTTTCCGACTTAATGTCCGTGCTAAAAACGGCTGAAATCTCGGGTGCAAGCAAGCGACGTTTGAAATATTTACAGAAAGCCGCCCTCGTTGTGGTGGACGAAGTGGGCTTCATGCCCTTGACTCCGGCAGAAGCGAATCTCTTCTTCGGTTTTGTATCTTCCATGTCCGAAAAGACCTCGCTGATTATTACCTCCAACAAGGGCTTTGATGAATGGGCTGATTTCCTTGGCGACGCCACCATTACGACGGCTATCCTTGACCGGCTCATCCACCACTGCGAGATTATTAACATGACTGGCAACAGCTACCGCTTAGCTCACCACCAGTCCATTACCAGCTAAAAACCGGCTGTGAAAAAGTGTGCATTTGCTGGCGAAAAAGTGTGTACTTTACTTGACTGCTTACACGCATAATAATAGTAATAGATAATGACACGAAATTCAGCATATGAATGGACATAAAAGTGAATTAAAAATAATGACATTAGCGTCAGCCGGATCTTCTTCTGCAAATAAAAATACCGCCGTTCAGAGATATTATTTTCTTCGCAGAAAGTTCGGATACTCAGCCCACTTTCTTTACGCTGGCGTATAATCTGTCCCCATTCTTGCTCTTGGTATGCCATTCGCACTGCCATGACTTCCTTCATGACTTTGCCTCCTTGAAAAGTGTAGTAGCTTACCTGAAAGGCGTTTCTTCCAGCAATGCGATTATTAAGCGGTTACGATGTACACATCGAGGGCAACACCAGCCTGATCAGCAACGATAACGGCGGCGCGGTTATGTGGCGTAAGGTAACCGTCAAATCTGAAAGCGGATTGAAAACGCGCCAAGAGAAATAAGATAATGTAGGGACAAGTAGCGCTATTTGTGGCTACTTGTCCCTACAAATTTCAGGAGGTGTGTCGGATGAAAGTTAATGAAATAAAGCACCAGGCAAAACTTCAGGAGTGGCATGATAATATTTTGGACTGCCGGAGCAATGGTATAGCGGTATCCAGATGGTGCGAGGAACATCATGTACATCCGACAACTTATTATAAATGGGAACGAGAAATTTTCGGAGGTGTTGGCAAAGAACTTGTTATGGGAGAACGGCAAGCAGTAGCTCCAATATTTGCAGAATTGCCGATGCCAAAGGGACCCCAACATTCCAAGCCAAGTGCTGAAGTAATTGCAACTGTTCATTTTGAAACCACATCGGTAGACATCTACACTGGTACCGACATAGACGTTGTGGCTTCGCTATTCAAATTGCTGCGTTATGCTGAATGATTTCACTGGAGCCGACCGAGTTTATATTGCCTGCGGGTATACAGATCTGCGCAAAGGGATTGACGGGCTTGCCAGTATAGTGCAGCAGCAGTTCCAGCTTGACCCCTTCACCAACACGCTGTTTCTGTTTTGCGGACGCCGCCGTGACCGGATTAAGGGCCTCTATTGGGAAAAAGATGGTTTCATTTTGCTCTACAAACGATTGGAGCAAGGGGCATACCAGTGGCCGAGAAGCAAAAATGAAGTCCGTGCCCTCACTTCTCAGCAGTACCGCTGGCTCATGGAAGGGCTTAAAGTTGAGCAGCCAAACGCGCACCAGGCGGTGACTGGATTGAGTATGGTATAACACCGGAGAACGCTTGAAAACACTGAATTTCTGATGGGCTTTGTGGTATAATTTGACCATGAAAATGATGTTGAAAACAGACACAAGTAACGCCGAAATGGTTTCCATTTTGAGCGCGGAAAATTTATCCCTACGCAAAGAGGTTGAAGACCTTTCCAAACAGCGCGACTGGCTTATGGAGCAGATGCGCCTTATGAAGAAAAAGGTCTTTGGCTCTTCATCCGAGAAGAGCAGCGAGGAAGTTTTGGAACAGCTCAGTATGCTCTTTGACGAGGCCGAAGCGCAGCTCTCTACGGCGGAAGCTGTGGAAACCGCTTCTGTTGCCGGATACACCAGAAAGAAGCGCACCGACGGCGTGGAAGAAATTCTGCCTGACAATGTGCCGGTTGAGGTGGTGGAACACCGCCCGGATGCAGCTGCGCTCAACTGCCCGGAATGCGGCACTCTCATGACTGAGATTGGCAAGGAAGTCCGGCGTTCTCTGGTGATTACTCCAGCGCAGGTGAAAATTGGTGAAGACTGGTTCTATACCTATGTTTGCGAGAAGTGCAAGCAGGAAGGAACGGAAACGCCCGTATTAAAAACAGAAAAGACGCCGTCTGTGATACCGGGCAGCTATGCGTCCCCGGAAGCGATTGCGCACATCATGGTGCAAAAGTATGTGATGGGGTCTCCGCTGTACCGGCAGGAACAGGAGCTTAACCGTGCTGGTGTGATGCAGTCCCGGCAAACCATGTCCAACTGGATTCTGCGGGCGGCAGAGGATTGGCTGAAGCCCATCTACGAGCAGCTCCACCGGCAGCTTGTACAGCGGCAGGTGCTCCATGCAGACGAGACTACCTTGCAGGTCCTGCATGAGGACGGCAAGAAAGCTCAATCCAAGAGCTATATGTGGCTGTATCGCTCCAGTGGTGATGCCGAGCATCCAATTATTCTGTATAAGTACAAGCCGGACAGAAAGGCTGAGAATGTAGCGGCATTCTTGGACGGCTTTTCTGGTTGGCTTCATGCAGACGGATACCAGGGCTACCACAAGCTTCCGGAGAATATCCGTGTGGTTGGATGCTGGGCACACACCAGACGAAAATTTGATGAAGCGGTGAATGCACTTCCACAGCCAGAGAGAGCTGGCTCTGCAGCACTGGAGGGGCAGCAGTATTGCACAAAGCTGTTTGCCATTGAGAAGGAGCTTGCAAAACTCACGCCGGAAGAACGTTACGAACAGCGGCTAAAACGGGAAAGGCCCGTTTTGGACGCTTTGTGGGTGTGGTCTCAAACACGGAAGGCTCCTCCGAAATCTGTTCTTGGCAAAGCACTGTACTATTTGCAGGAGCAGTGGCCCTATCTGATCCGTTATCTGGAGGATGCTCGACTGGAGCTGAGCAACAACCGGGCGGAACGAAGCATTAAGCCTTTTGTGATGGGCCGGAGGAACTTTCTATTCTCAAATACTCCAGGCGGTGCACAAGGAAGCGCAACTATTTTTAGTCTGATTGAGACTGCCAAAGAGAATGACCTTGACCCATTCCGCTATCTGGTGTGGGTACTAAGCAAAGCTCCTGCTTTGTCCACCGCCGATGCCGAATGGAGTGAAAGACTTACACCGGCCTATGCTCCAGAAAGTTGCCGTAACTTACAACTGAAAAACAGCACCACTTAAAATCTATGGGCCTGCCGTAAGCGTCAAAGCTGAGGACGGATGGAAGCAACACATACTCTGTGAGAAAATGGTGGCGGACATTCTCGGGAATTCTCGAGGATATCCGCCACTACAATTGCGGAGGAATGACAATGACTTCAACAGAGTTGAAACACGAGGCAAAACTACAGGAATGGCAAGAAAAAATAATGGACTGCCGTAGCCAAGGCATTACTGTAAATCAGTGGTGTCAAGAACACCGGATTAACAAAACGACATACTATCGTTGGGAAAGAGAATTGCTTGGGAGCGCGAAGAAGGAGCCGAGGGGGCAACTTGGGACTCCAACATTTGCGGAATTGCCGGCGCCAAAGGAACCCAGTCATTCCAAGCCAGATGCTGGAGTAATTGCATCTGTTCATTTTGAAACCGCATCCGTACCCTTTCTCCATGCCAGCCCAGGATACACAGTTAACCGGTAGCTGGAGCCAGATTCCCAGCTCCGGCGATACTCCTATAGCTAATACACCGCAGCCTGTGACGTTAGAAGGCAACGGCTCCGCTTACATCATCGGCTACGACGACGGTACCTTCCGGCCAGACGATTATCTGACGGCAAAGCATGAAACGTTGATGCTTTCTCGTCTGGGACTCTCTGTAACACCACTCAGCGCCGCGCCAGAGGATTCCGATGATACTCGGTACATTACGCGCAAAGAGTTTTTAAGCGCCCTGCTGGACGCTTCTGGGGCCGTTGCTGAAAAATCTGACGATCCCATATCACAGGCTGCCGCCCTGGGCTGGATTACCGGATATGCAAACGGCAAGTTGTATCCAAATGCCTATATCACCCGCGCCCAGGCTGTCACAATCATTGACCGGGCGTTTGGCCGGACGGCTATGCAGGATGAGGATGACAAAAGCAGAATTTCTTATACAGATCTACCGCATGACTATTGGGCCTACGCCGCCATCATCGCCGCATCCACAGCCATATAATTAATGTCAACTGAATAAACGGCAGCTTTTCCTTGGCAACAGTAGCATCGGCAAAAATATCAGAAATTCCAAAAGGGCGCACTGAATCTTTCTAAGATTCAGCACCAGAATGGACATGGCAACGCTGTGGGCAATCGTGTCCTGCAACTTTGTCATAATCAGCCCCAACCCGCATTTGCGCTTGGCCAGGCTGAAACGACGCTCTACTTCCACGCGCTCACATTCATCAATGAAGTTTTGAGAGATATCCCGCACCTCGTCTTTTTTAGGCCTGCCCAATGCAGGACCGGTCAGCCGAATTCCATGCTCTTTGCAGTAACGGAGGTTATCGCGATTTCGGTAGATCTTGTCCGCAAGAATACGGCTGGGATAATGCCCTTCCCGTGCACGAAACCGCTCTGCCATGTCCTGCAGATTACCCGCTTCGTTATAGGCGTCAAAGGAGAAACATTCTAGTCTGCTCCAGCCATTTACCACGCTGATATCAAGTTTCGCCCCAAACTCTACCGGCTTACCCGCCTTTCCTCGCACGATGGGGCGGAGAAACGGTTGGCTAACGCTAACAATACGATCCGAGGCAGAATGACTATGGGTGTCATACATGGTTTTCTGCTGGTTGTAGAGATTGTAGATGGTTGAAAGTCGATTCGCCTGTTTCTTTGAGAGCGCCCGCCCCTGAGCGAGCTCTGCTTCAATTGCTGTAAGATTTCTTGCCAGGTAACGCAGCTGCTTGCCAACCGCCTTGCGAATTTTCTTTGCTGTTTTCTTCTTACTGCGGCTGAACTGGAGAAAGTCCTTGTGCGCCTGCTTGCGGTAGGTGCGGGGTTTCCGGCCATCCGCCGGATCATGCAGCTCATCCAATAGCCGCTCAGTATTTTCCCGTGCTTCATTCAGCAGCGAGGCATCCTGCGGATAACGGATATGGGACGGCGCGCAGGTGGCATCCACAATCATCGTACCGCTGTTACCGCCGTCTTTATGGTCATCATTGTTGTCATGCTTTTCAAGCTCAATGGTGCTGAGAATCATCTCGTTGATTTTACCCAGAATCTCTGGAGTCAGGCGCTTGCGGAAGTACACCATGGTGGATGGGTCAAAAGGCAGATGCTCGTCATCATAGCCAGAATATCCGCAGAAGTACTGCAGATACGGATTCTCCTGAATCTGAAGTGCCGTTTCTTCATCCGAATAGCCATATTCTGCCTGAATGACGCAGGCACCCAAAGCAAGACGCAATGGCTTTGCAACATTCCCTTTTCGGTTAGTAAACAGGGCCGCGTACCGTTTTTCGATATCCAGTCAGGGAATCGTCTGGGCCTTCTTCACCCAGCGATTGCTTTCTTTCAGATGCATACCTACAGGCTGCTTGAAATCTGCCAGACTGATCTGCCCGTTGCTGTATTTGTACATACCCGTCACCCCGCGTGCAAGCTTTTTGGCCTGTTCTGCCGTTTTCCTTGCAAAAATTATACTACAAATCGGCGGCAAAGTCTTGCGCTGCAAGGGGATTTTATTTATTCAGTAGGCATTAATTAAACAGCACAACAAGGGAGTCAGGCATTTTTTATGCCTGGCCCCCTTGCTTTGTCTTGTAAAAAGACGCGCGTGCAGCCTGTGCAAGAGGCTGCACGCAGAGAAAAAGGAAGGAAGATAAGAACATGAAAGCAAAACGTCAGCTCTTTCGGAATCCCAACCGCCTGCTCCTTGATGACGCGCTTTCCTACAGCGCGCGACGCATTGGAGCTGCCCTGTACAGCCGCCGCAATCGCCTTGGACAATGCACGATCAGTCTTGAAGTTCTGGCTTCCCTGTCTGGCTGCTCTATTCCCACCGTCCGCAAAGTGATTGATGAGTTGAAGCGCGCCAGCTACATCGGCTTTTGCCGTAGCTACCGGTATCAGGAGAAGATCGGGCGCGTGGGCTATGGAAAGACCTTTTACGCCTGCCTTCTATCGGTGACAACGGACTACACCCTCATTCCCCGCGAGATATTCAGCTGGAGTCTGACTCACAGCGCCTTCTGCGTGTGCCTGTGCCTGTTCCAGCAGGCAGGCAATACGAAGCGGGCCTTCCCTTCCATTCGCCGGATTGCCCGGTTACTGGGCATGGGCTGTGCCACCGTGTGCCGTGCGCTGGAGGCCGTGCGTAAGCTGCGCGCCATCCTGGTACTGCGCTGCAAAAAGCGTAACCGCGTCTTCAGCTCCAACTCCTATCATCTCATGGCCGAGTACAAAGGGGAAATCAGGACTCATGCAGCAGTTTCGGTGCTGCGCAGGAGGATTCTCTATTCTTTCTTCTCTCTTAATTCTACCGCTGTACATAACCAAACGCAATTCTCTTCAGCACTTCCGGATGCTCTCATTTTTTACAAACAACTTAGGGACTTAGATAACGTAGGTTCTTACAAGAGAAGAAAAAACTCTAAGGCGGTGGAATCGACACTTAAGCAGCGTATGAGTATACGCAGTATCCACTTTAAGTCTTTTCCTCCACAAACCATCGCCCTTTCTCAAACCAGAGATACGACTCTTGGGTCTGTGTTAAAATTTTGGACAGTATGGTAAGATACAGTCAACAAGAAGGAGCTTATCAAAATGTCCAACAATCGAAAGAAATATGATGAAGAATTCAAGAAGCGAGCGGTACGAATGAGCTACAGCAGCGAGCGTCCGGTCACTTCGGTAGCGGAGAGCCTCGGAGTCACGAGCAACATGCTCTACCGCTGGCGGAAGAAATACACGCCGGACGGCGATAAAACGCAGCTGGCCCAGCAGCAGGACGAGCTCGGTGAGCTTCGCAGAAGGAACGCAGAATTGGAAGAGGAAAACTACATAATGACACCTGAATAATTCAAAACCGCTTGTAGCACAAGACTTTGTGCTACAAACATGGTATAATATGTGCAGGAAAAACAGCCTGAATGGGTCAAAAAGCTTGCACAAGGTCGTGATGTGAATGTACAAATACAGCAACGGACAGATCAGTCTGGCGGATTTCAGGCAGCCGGTGGGGATGCATCTGAAAGAGGAAAATCGGTGGGTGAAGAAGGCGCAGACCATTCCCTGGCCGGAAATTGAGAAGCGCTATGCCGCTCTATTTACCAACCGGAAGGGCAACGTGGCAAAGCCGCTGCGTCTGGCGCTGGGGGCCTGCATCATCCAGGCGGAGTACGGTTACTCCGATGAAGAAACTGCCCTGCAGATTCAGGAAAACCCGTATTTGCAGTATTTCTGCGGCTATCCGGGCTATGACGACTCCAGACTGCCCTTTGACCCGTCCCTGCTGGTGTACTTCCGCAAGCGTCTGACACCGGAGATTCTGGGCGAAATCAACGAGATGATTCTATCCGCGGCACGAAAAGAAGAGCACCGTCACGACGATGACGACAACTATGGAAACGGCGGAAACCGTGGTACCATGATCGTAGACGCCACCTGCGCGCCGTCTAACATCCGCTACCCCCAGGACGCGTCGCTGCTCAACGAGGCCCGGGAAAACACGGAAAAGCTGCTGGACGAGCTGCATGATCCGGCCGATGGCCGCAAGCCACGCACTTACCGCGCTCAGGCGCACCGGGATTATCTTCAGTTCAGCCGCAGCCGTAAGAAAACAGCGAAGAAGATCCGCAAGGCGGTTGGAAAACAGCTGCGCTATTTGGCGCGAAACCTTGCCGCCATTGACGAAAAACTCGCTCTGGGCAGAACCCTTTCCGAACGGAAAGGAGACCGGCTTGCGGCGATCCGCACGCTTTACAAACAGCAGAAGTACATGTACGACCACCGCTGCCACACGGTTCCGGACCGGATCGTCAGCGTCAGTCAGCCGTTCCTGCGCCCCATTGTGCGGGGCAAGGCGGGAAAGCCCGTAGAATTCGGCGCGAAGCTGGACATCAGTGTGGTGAACGGCTGGACCAGATTGGAGTGCTTCTCCTTTGACGCCTACAACGAAGCGGGAAACCTGCCGACGATGGCAGAGCGATTCCGGGAACGGGAGGGGTACTACCCCAGCCGGATTCTGGCGGATAAGATCTACCGGAACCGGGAGAACCTGCGATTCTGTAAGGAACACGGTATCCGACTCTCCGGTCCCGCACTGGGCAGGCCCAAGAAGGACGAAGCTCGAGATAAAACGCAGGATTTTCTGGACGAATGTGAGCGCGTGGAAGTGGAACGGCGATTCAGCCTGGCCAAGCGCAAGTGTGGCTTGGGACTGATTATGACCAAACTGCGCCAAACCATTGCCCACAGTGTTGCCATGTCCATTTTGGTACTGAACCTCAGAAAGATTCAGTGCGCTCTTTTGCGATTGCTTATACTTTTTACGCTATTCATGCTACCACGAGAAAAACAACCTTTGTTCAGTTGACATTACTTAACGTAGGTTCTTACAAACTATAGGACGGCGGAATCTATGCTTGAGCAGTATATAGTCCAAGTTAAAATGTATTTTTTAACCACCATATAGATAAGAATGCGTGCAGTAAAGCCACAAAAATGGTATAATGATGATGCTTTGAGACAAAGGCACAGACACATCCATATCGATTCCTGGGATAATACTGAAGAAAGGCAGAAATATACAATGAAAACAGTTTTGGTGGCTGGTGGGGCCGGCTATATCGGTAGCCACATGACGGCGCTGCTGGCAGGGCAGGGTTATAACGTGGTGGTGGCAGACAATCTCTGTACAGGGCACGCTCCAGCAGTGCGGGGTTCCCGGCTGTGGGTGGGCGATCTGCGGGATGGCGTATTTCTGGACAGCCTGTTTCGGGAGGAACACATCGACGGTGTCATTAACTTCGCCGCCTATTCACTGGTAGGCGAAAGCATGCAGGATCCTTTAAAATACTATGAAAACAACGTATCCGGCGCTATGTCTTTACTTCGCGCCATGCGGGACCACGGGGTGAACAAGCTGGTTTTTTCGTCTTCCGCCGCAGTCTACGGAGAGCCGGAAAAACAGCCTGTAGAGGAGACCGACCGTACGGAACCCACCAATCCCTATGGTGCGGGAAAACTTGCCATTGAGGAAATGTTGCACTGGTGCCAGCGAGCATACGGTATTCGCTATACCGCGTTAAGGTATTTCAATGCCGCCGGGGCCGACCCGGGCATCGGCATAGGAGAGGACCATGACCCGGAGACCCACCTTATACCGCTAGTGCTAAAAACCGCTCTGGGTCAGCGGGAGCGCATCGGTATCTTCGGAGATGACTATCCCACGGTAGATGGCACCTGCGTCCGGGACTATGTCCATGTCCAGGATCTTGTGCAGGCGCATTTGCTGGCGCTGGAGTATCTGGATGGAGGTGGAAAGAGCGATGCATTTAATCTAGGCAATGGGGACGGCTACTCTGTCCGGGAGATTCTCAACACAGCCCGGCGCGTCACCGGACGGGAAATCCCCACTGCGGTGGAGCCGCGCCGGATGGGGGACCCATCGGTTCTCATCGCGTCCAACGAAAAGGCCCGCCTGGTTCTGGGCTGGAAACCTACCCGGGGCATCGAGAAAATTCTGCGCGATGCTTGGAACTGGCACAGCACCCACCCCGACGGATACGGGGAATGAAGGGCCCAAAGTCACACGCGATCGCACCGTTGGTATGTTGCCCATGCCAAGCCGCTGCTTTTACGAATTTTATTGGTTCTATATGTTGCTTCTTTTCCGGTTTTGAGGTTAATATCCCATGAATACGGCGCAAATAATTCTGACCTTTTCACAGGAATTCTATGATTTCTCTGCGGCGGTGAACAAATGGTTAACAAAACGGACTACTTGCAGGAAAGTCGTAATCTACCAAAATAGATTCCAACCGAGTCTCCGTGTAGCCTAACCTAAATTCCTTTTCCATTGTGCTGTCATGGTATGCCATTTCGGATACCATCAATGTTTACATATCCTTCTCTCGTTAATTCCTAAATGTTTAGTGATACTTACCCAAAGCAGATTGATTCGGCAGTGAAAAGAGTTTCGTCCGTAAACTTTTCGAGCGAAATTTTTCTGTTGTGGTATGTGCCCTCGAAGCCACCAACCCTTCACCATGTAATCACTTGCTAGTTTAAGTCTTCGAAATTCTCAAATTGTCCCCTTAAAATAAAAGTTGTCCTTTATCTATCGCACCAGACGTTCTACTTTTCCTTTTGTCTGCGGACGTTTTGCCTTACATCCTTTGGAATAAATCCAAACTAAGCTGCAAAGTCGGCGAATCGTTCCATACTGCGCAAATCACAGCAACTGGTAAATTTTACATACTCCAAAAAACCTGCACTCGATTTTTTAAGAAACAACTAAAGTTGAGTGGTTCTTCTTTGCACGCTGGAATAAATCATTGCATTTCATCAATATCTCGGATCTTTCCTTTTTCGTGTGGGATTGTAGGAAGGCATAGTGACGGGAATCGGTAGACAAAATCTGTATTTCCTGTACTGTACTAAAACATAGACAGTACAGGAGGCACCCTGCCGTGGAATACATCAAACTCCCATCTCAACTGCCCGGATTTATCAACACTGAAACCATTCTTGGAAGTACACGCACAGGTGGAATAGCGTACATTCTGCGCGGGGAGCTGGCATCCTCCAAAGAACCTCACATCTATTCCCATTGTCAGACGAGGATGTACATCAATCAGAGCAGGGATACGGAACTGAAGGACATTCCCCACGGCAACACGATGTGCGTTGTGGCCTTCAAACGACACCAGTACATTTGCCCTTCCTGTGGGCACACAGAGGTGCCTGAAATTCCCTTCAAAGCGAAAGGACATAGGGTGACGCTACCGATGCTTAACTTTGCTCACGGTCTGCTCGAAATGGGCCTTACCAACTCGGAGGTTTGCTACCTCACAGGGCTTAACAAGAACACCGTCAAGGACATTGACCTAAAGCACTTGCAAGCACTGTTCACGACGGTCGAGAGCGATGAGAGTGGCGATGAAAAGCGCGTCTTGATGAAGCCGGAGAAACAGGCCAAATTCCTTGGCATTGACGAGTTTAAGCTCCATGACGGACACAGATATGCAACAATCATCGTGGATCTGGAAACAGGACACGCTCTGTGGCTTGCTAAGGGCAGGAAAAAGGCTGTGGTGTATGACTTCATCGCCCATGTGGGGCTGGACTGGATGGATGGCGTAGAGGCCGTTGCCTGCGACATGAACTCAGACTTTCAAGAAGCTTTTGAGGAAATGTGCCCGCACATTCAGCCGGTTTTCGACTACTTCCAAATCGTCAAGAACTTCAACGGCAAGGTAATCAACGAGGTGCACAGGGACGAGCAGCGGCGGCTCATCGAAGAAGGTAACGAGGAGGGCGCTAAGTCCCTGAAGAAGACACGGTATATCCTCACATCGTCATGTGAAACCCCGCCAGAAAGGACGCAGAGGCCGCTGAGGGCAAGGTCTCATTCAGCGCGGCTCAGAGATGTTCAAGAGCGAGCCTGTGACGCAGAAGGGCGGTCAGCTCAATAAGTACGAATCTTTGCTCCAAGAGAACGAACTCATCGCCGCCCTTGATCTTGTAAAAGCCAAGTTGGAGGAAGCCTATGCACTCAAAGACGAGGCTAAGATGGCTGCGAAGGTTACTGAGATTTCCGATCTCTGCCTTGAAACAGGAAACACGCATTTCAAGTGGTTCAGCAGACTGCTCCTCAACCACTTTGAGGGCATTATTGCCCATGCCACTTACGGCATCTCAATATCGAAGTTGGAGGGCATTAACAACAAGATCAAGACCCTACGCAAGCAGGGTTACGGATATCCGGATGACGTTTATTTCTTCTTAAAGCTGTTCGACGCCACTCAGAGGCCACCCCTCAGTCATCTCAAATCCCACACGGTTTAGGAAAGAACCAATATCTCTGCAAGTAATATGATGACAAACATGCTAATTTCAAATTTCACCGAGAGTCGAGGCTCTGGAATAATGAGCTGGACACACTCCATGACTGCTGTATGAACACAGAAAATAGGCATGGATAGCTTCCCCAAATGGCGGCTTATTTTCTTCAATAATTCTGAGGAAAACAGCGGATCCTCGGAGAGAAAAGCAATTATCAGAAGAAACATCATAAGAAAAACCGCTTCCGGCGAAGTATCCAAATATCCAAACCAAGTCTGACTTATCGCCATAGAAAACAATAAAATAGTCCCCATTACCCCAAAACAGGCTTCTTCTTTCCTATCGGATGGGCGGATTTCACAAAAGGCACAAAGTAATAGGCCGCAGAGCCGAGCATTAATCCCGCAATACCTCGAAGTAAGCTGGATTCAAAGTTAACATTCGGAATGGTCCCGTATAGTAGTAAAATGATGGCATAGGATATAACTGGAACCGTCCAGCAAATGTAATAATGATAGACATTTTTGCATTTTATCAGCAGAAGATCAATAGTGGCAAAACATATAGGGTCTCTGAAACATACCATAATTGTCCACTGATAACATTGATGGTGCCTCCAAAGCTTGGATATAGCACAAAGAAAACTCGACAAATACCCACCCACCAAAAAAGTAGCTTCTTGAATAATCTGGTGTCAAAAAAGACTGACGATCGTCAATGCGCCTATGAAGCGACAATACTCAACAAAATAGTTCACGATGTGTTAATCTCCTCGCTTTAGAGCGACACGCCGCCGTCCACTGGCAGCACGGCGCCGGTGATATAGGAGGCCTCGTCAGATACCAGAAACAGCGCCGCCTTTGCGACCTCCTCCGGCTTGGCCACATAGCCCAAAGGAACACGCTCCGCATAGATCTTTCGATCGCGCGTTCCAAGGATGGGCGTATCAATAATGCCCGGGCAGATGCAGTTGACGCGGATCCCCTCTTCCCCGTAATTCTTCGCCATCTGATGGGAAAACTGAATGATCGCGGCCTTGGATGCGCTGTACGCATAGGAGCGGCCTGCGGCATAATGCTGCAAACCCGCGATCGAACCAGTATTGAGGATCACGCCGCGGCTTGCAAGCAGATACGGCTTCGCATAACGGGTGACCAGAAACGCGCCGGTAATGTTGATGTCGAAGGTTGCCCTCCAGTCCTCCACCGGCATCCGCTCCACTTCCATCGAGGGCAGCATCACGCCGGCGTTGTTCATTAGAATATCGATTCCGCCGAACCGCTCCGCCGTCTGTCCGATGGCCAGTTTTGCGTCTTCTTCCACACTGACGTCACAGCGGAAAAACGCCGTCGTACCGCCAAAATCTTCAATTTCCCGGACGACTTCCTCGCCGCGCTCCTGATTGCGTCCAAACAGGGCAACAGAGGCACCCTCTTTGGCGAACAGCTTTGCACAGGCCGCGCCGATTCCGGAGGTCGCACCTGTGACGACCGCGATCTTTCCTGACAGTCTATCCATATTCAACCCTCCAGCAATTTCTTCAGTGCCAGCCTGACGTCAGAGGACATCAGACCATAGTGACTTAATTTTTCATCGTAGGTGCCGTAGTTGCGGAAAATCTCCCGCGGGAACGCGACCTGTTCGACCTGGAGCGCATGTCCCGGGAGCGCCTCATGCACATCATAGAGCAGGCTGCCCTTATACTCCGGCTCCGCGATCAGCACCTTTCCGGACGGGCAGTTTGCTGCCAGCGTCTCACGGTCAAAGGGCTCCAGCGTCGTATAGTAGAGCACCGTGACATCCTGGTCCCGGCACACCTCCATGACCGCGTCCAGCATGACGGACACGGAGATCACTGTGGCGCGGCTGCCGGCCTGGATCACGTTGGCCTTACCAAAGGTCACATCGGGGTCATTGTCCACGTTCGGATGGTCGCTGACCCGGAAAAACGTCGGACTGCCGTCCCGGTAGGCGGCGTTGAAGAGCTGCAAAAACTGCTTTGCGGAACCGGGAGCGATGAATTCGCAGCCCGGGATCATTTTCACAATCTGCACATCCTCCGCACAGTAGTGCGAGTACCCGTATTTCGGATAATCGACGGCGGCGCCTGTGCCGATCACGTTGACCCCCAGCTTCTGATAGGCGAAATCCATCTTGATCTGTTCCAGTGTCCGCTCGATCAGATACGGCTGAATGCCGAAAATCGTGGGAACCAGCCCGCACCGCGCCATTCCGGCGGCAATGCTGAACATTCCGTCTTCATAAATGCCAACGTTGGTGCAGCGGTCCGGGAACTCCGCTAGTACGTCGCGGATGGCCCACATCCCGATATCGACCGTAAAAAAAGTCGTATCCGGCTCATTTCGGATCATTTCTCCGACCCGTTTTAAAAATGCGCGTCTCAAATATACTCACTCCCAGAACACGGTATCCATGATACCGCGTATTTTATGCCTCCGCGTTCTTTTTCGCAATGATGCGGATCACGGACGGGCTTTCCCCGTTGTAAGGCGCAAAGTCCGTGCTTTCCTCCGCCTCCAAAATGTTAAATCCAGAGAGAATCAGGTCGGCTTGTAATTCTGGTATCTCAATAAAACGCCGATAATGACCACCGTATATAAATGCGTTTTTACCCGCTGCCGTGCCTTTACCATACAGCGCATCATTCACGCTTCGCACTTCGATCATCAGGATGCTTCCAGCACCAAGGCAATCCTCCGCATTTTGAAGAAACTGCGCCTGTTGTTCTGCGTCAATCGCGTGGATCGAAAAGCGGCAGTATACAAAGTCAGGACTTCCTTCGTCATACCGATACGACGAAAAATCACCGGCAATAAACCGCGGATTCTTTCCGCTTCGTTTCTTCAACTGTTCGACCGCCACGCCGGACGCATCCATGCCAAGCACACACAGCCCGTTTTTCGCAAAATACAGGCTGTCGCGTCCGTTTCCGCATCCAAAGTCCACCAGATAACCGCGCCGGTCTTTCAGATATCGCTCCATCACGTATTGCGCAAACGGAGACGGCGTGTCTTCCGGATGATCGGCGTAATAGGAATTCCAATACTCCTCATCCCGCCGGTATAAGTTCTTCCCCGGCTGTTCATGCGCGTTCACATAGTCGGCAATTTTCTTTTGGGTGTCGATATCCCCGTAGCCGAATGCGCCGCTGTGTATATCCCCGTAAATATCGTACGGGAGCCGGTAATAATCTCCGTAGATGAGCTTCAGATAATCCTCCGCCCGATTTGGACACTTGACGGTGAGGCCCTCAAACGTAATCTCCCTGAGCGGAAAGACCCAGTCCTTCGGCATCCACGAAAGATTATAGTTGAAAAGGTCGCGGCCCCAAATGACGTAGTCCCCGGCCCTACATACATCGGCAGCCTGTCGGAACACCGGATCGACCACCTGCCGCTCCGCGGTCGACAGGATCGCCTCGCGGAACTGCGGATTCATCTGCGCCTGATGCAATGCGGCATCCAGGTTTTCCCGTAGCGTCTGCCGCGCAGTCCACCACTCTTTCTCGGCGGCCTCCCGCATGGAGCAGGTCGTGTCGTCACAGGGAAAGATATCCAGAAACACCGAAAATCCCGCATTGCGCAGCTGAAGCTTTGCCATCCGCGCCGGACCGTCCGGGTAACCGACAATATAGTAGTATGCCAACTGAAAGTCGGGATCGTCCTGAATTATCTGTTCAAACCGCTCAAAATCCGCACGAGGCATACAGATATCGCCATCGTCGTCCCACGGGATAAAGCCGCTCCCGCGCACCGCGCCAAGCAACGTGCCGCAGGAGAGCCAGTAGGTAAGCCCATTGCGTTCACAGATGGCGGCAAAACCTTGCAGGATTTCCCTTATGACGATCTGGACGTTTTTGATCGCCTCGTCGTCCTTTGGAAGATTCGCAAAGAAATCACGCTGCATCTGCCGCATACTGCGGCGTTTGCCTCCGGAACATTCCGCAAGCGTCAGCCAGAACAGATCTTCGTTCTTTTTGGCGTACTTCTGCTGCTGCGTGTCCAGATAGCCATGCTGCAGATTCAATTCATGAATCTGCGCGGCAAGCTGCTCCTGCCGCGCGTTCTGCTTTTGCTGGCAAGTTTGCAGCTGCGCGACATTCTCTGCAAGCTGGGCGAAGGAGCGGGACTGTTCGCCCGTCTGCATCAAAAGCTGTTCGTTTTGCCGTTCTATCCGGATGGCCTTTTCATCGGCCTCGGCTTTCCAGATCGGCAGAGAGCCCAGAATCTGAAAGCAGCGCCTCAATTTTACCAGATAATTCATCACTCAGCGTCTCCTCATAGCGATCAAAATGCATCGACTTCCCGTGTCAAAAGCTCCAGCTCCTCAGCATTCGGCGCTTTATGGAACCAGATGTCGTGTTCCGTCATGGTGGGACTGCCATAGCCCCGGACGGTTTTGGCGATCACGGCCTTGGGCCGTCCGTTCTTTTCCTGAGCCATGCGGAAAACGGTCTCCAGCGCATCCAGATCATGGCCATCAACGGGAAACACGTCAAAGCCGAAGCTCGTCAGCTTCTTTTCCATGTCGCCCATGTTGATCATGGCGCCTACGGAATCGTTGTCATCCACGATCAGGCACAGATTGTCCAGCTCTTTTGCGGAGGCGAACAGGCAGGACTCCCACATGGAGCCTTCGCAGAACTCGCCGTCGCCGCACAGAACGTAGACCTGAGACGGTAGGGCCTTGATCTTCTTCGCATTGGCGATGCCAACGGCAAAGGGCAGGCCGTGTCCCAGCGAACCGGCGTTGTTTTCAATTCCGCCCTGAAATTTGGTCAGGTCGGTCTGAATGCAGTAGCGGGAGGAAAAGGAGCCGATCTCGCCCGCAATCTCGTCTATCGAGAACATCCCCTTCTCGATCAGTACGGGATAAAGGGCCAGCGTGGCCTGCCCCTTGCTGATGATGAAGTAATCCCGGCTCTCATCCGTCGCGATTTCCGGCAGCCAGTTCATGATCTGATCATACAGCGTCCAGACAATATCCAAGCAGGAAAACACGCTTTGCAAATTCCCGTCCTGACACTTGTGGGAAAGGTAAAGCGCTTCTTTGCGGAGCGTTTTTGCAGTGTCCGTCATTATGTGACCTCCAAATGTTTCTCTTACTCGATTTTTCCAAGCAGGCTGTCATCGTACGCTTCTCTTATTTTCCGCCACATACGTCGCCCATATGTTTTACTTGCTAAAACAGCAACACACCTTGGATACCGTGCGATCCGATAAATCATCTCCAAGGGAACCGTCGATACATATGGTAAAAACTTTTCATTATCTTTCACTGAAGACACTGTCAAAGACTTTTGGGAACGAGCGGCAAGCAGGTATGGAACACTTAACAACGAATATCGGTTGTACCATTCTCTTACTACCGCTGCTTTACTGGCACCATAAACTTCCGACGAAAGGCACTCGAGTATCGTACACCAGCGTTCCGCCCACTGCCACAGGATTTGCTTCATCCAGAAAGAACCATTCAAAGCAGATTTATGGTACAGAAAAATGCTTCCTGAAAGGGCATATGCTTTTATCTTCAAATTTTTTGCAAAATACTGAAAAAAAGCAACTGGCTGCCATAATCCGTAATTTGTCGTTTGGTCCAGTGGTACTTCTTTTAAAATACATCGCATCAACCGTCCCTGAATAATGGTGTTGCCAAGAACAGTCATAGGGATAAATTGCTCACGGAAAAGTTCTTCCGGCTCAGTATACTCTTTATTTCCGACATGGTAATAATCATCGGTGGCATTATGGATGGAGAAAATCTCGCATCCTTTTTGCATCTGCCGCTTCAACTCATACGCACATATGTCCATACGGATCACCAGCCGATCGCGCAGTACCCAGACATACTCATATTCGTCGCAAACGTCATGGTAGATGCTGATGACCTTGGGATCCAAGGAACGCGGGTCCTGCTCGCCGAAATACCGACGGTAGGCGATGTTCTGTAGGTGTTCCTTTGTAGCCAGTTTTTTTACAGCTTGTTCTGTGGAATCATCTGAACTGCTGTCTACAATTATTAAGGAGATACCATAGTCTTCATACTGCCTTGCCGATTTTTGAAGCACTTCCAACAAGGCTTCCGCCCGGTTCGCAGTTGGAATAACGATACAAAGTTGCTTTGGGGCAAAGCGCACGACAGGCGTACCGTCTTTTGACTCAAAGTCGTCAATCAATGGAATCGGAGCCGGCAGAACCGGCGGATGCACTACATGATAAAGCTTCACAGCAAGATTTTTGAACTTTCTTATAACGCAAGAAAACAAGGAAAATCTATTCTTCAAATACGCTCGGCATACCCATCGCGGAATTATACAAACGCATTGATACTTCCATTCGCTTATGTTTGAGACCTGTTCAAGATAGTGTCGGTTCTTCTTCCACTTTTTGAATGTAAGACTGCCAGACGCCCTCATAATAATCAGTTGCGCTGGATTAAATGGGTGAAAATCTGCCATTTCAATATGGCAAACCTCTTCTTTTCCCGAATCATACACATTCGGCAACATTGTGATCATTGTATACCAGCGTTCCGCCCACTGCCACAGAGCATTTCCGGACTTATTCCAAAACGAGGTCGCCGTTGCGAATTTATTTGGAATAAATGTATCTATCACGATAGATTCCGCACGAAACTGGCACATAGGAAGATACTGAAAAAAGGAAATTGGCTGCCACATACCATAATTCTTTTCCTGATCCAGTGGAATGTTTTCGAGGACTCTTTTAAGAAATGATGAAGATAAAATAGTAGATCCCAATATCGTCATATGGCGGCAGTGATCTCGAAACAGCTCCGTCAGATTATCTGCGGTATAGAGTTTCTCTCCGATATTTTTCCAATCCTGAAATTTATTATAAATTATGGTGAGATCATTTCTATCATTAACCGCCTGATAAAGTTTGCTGTAAATTGCGGCAATATTCGCAATCAAGCCGTCTCGAATCATCCAGATATATTCATATTCTTCCGAAAATACGCGATATGCTTCCATCACTTTAGCATCAAGCGATACACCATCAAAAACGCTGGTATACCTACAATACCGGATATGACGGCGACCCCATTTCTGATATTTTTCCACAACCCTCTGCGTTTTGTCATCAGAACTGCTGTCGTAGATTATCAGGTCAATTCCAATATCATCATGATATTTTGAAATGACGTCCAAATAAAAATCGATATCATTGGGGCGGTTCGCCGTTGGCACGATCACGCAGAATTTATGCATCCAAAAATTCTCTCGATACAGACGGATTGCTTCCTTTGCACAACTGTCCAAAAAATGGAGTCTCTTTTCCTCTGGAATATGGGAAAAAACTTGAAGAATCTCCTCCTCTGTCACGCCCATTATGTATTTATAATAAAATGCATACTCCGGCGCACACCCGCTCAAAGCCGCCTGCTCATAAATCGGTATCCAACCGTAAATGACCATGGAAGTAATCACTTTTAAAAAGTTCTCATAAACCGCTTGATAGTTTGTACGATTATATTTGGCGGCATCCGCTTTGGGAAGCAAATCTAAGACCGTCTCCACAGCAAGCATTCCCGCCTGAGGCGCAAACCCATGGGCGCTCACGTCAAGAATGCAGTCGTGCTTGAACTTTTGATCGCAGATAATGCTGCGCGCTGCGACATTCACCTGCTGGAGGCTGTTGGCCCCGCTGTAACCAATCGCCACTTGCGGCGTAAGCATTTCATCCAGCAGATGCAATTCTTCGATAATCTGTTCTGCATACAGCATTCCATAGCAGTCATCGACATAAATGGAAACGGGGTCGATTTGCACGGCAAGTTCCGCCATTTTGGAAAATTTCTGCGGGGAATATTGCCCGCAGTTTACCAAAAGCACACTGACCTCGTAGCCTTTTTCTTTCAGCACTTTGCAGCAGCGGAGCCCCTCGTCCACGGCATCTTCCCAGAGTACAACGCGAAAAAGGTCAATGCAGCTCTTGCTGGCTGGTTCTATATATTCCGTTGTAAACGGTTTCGCCGTGTCGACCAGCAGAGAAAAGCGATTTGACCGCTTTGGCGGGCAATCCTTAATAATGCTTGTTGCGTAATAATCAGTATGTCCTTTGCGATAGCCCGAGTCTCTTAGTACGCCCAATTCTACAACGTCAGCGCCGCTTTCCGCAAGATTCCGCATGACGGAAGTTCTTGAGTTTCCAAAATCCCAGCTTATAACAGATCCGCCCACACTCAGCGTGCAATCGCACAGCTTTATCTTCCCCATAATCTCTCCAACGTTTTCCTTTTATTGTGTTTTTATCACTCTACCAAAGCGTGCAGATACTTCTCAGCAGTTGCCTTTTTGTAAATGACCCGTTCCTCCGGCGTCATCGCGCTTAACAATTCCTCGATCTGCCGCGCGGACAGTCCCAATTCCTGCTCGTAAAAGCTGGCGTAATTGGGGTTGGCGTTGTAACAGGCTGTCGTGAAGAATCCCGGAGAATAACCCCACGGCACACGGTGAAAGACGTCCTTCAGATACCTGTCGAACACCTCCATCAGCGGCTCGATGCGATAACTGCGGTTCAGCGCCCGGTTCATATACTTCGCAATGAGTTCCGTGTTCAGATTGCCCGCGCCGCGGCCGATGCCGTAAACGCTGGCGTCGATGATGAGATCGCGCTCCATCGGCTCGTTCAGAAGATGCTCCGCGATGGCAAAGGCCTGCATCATGTTGTTGTGTCCGTGATAGCCGATGGCAATGGATGTGGGTAGTGTATCGTCCGCCAGCCGCACATAATGCATCAGCTCGTCCGTGTACATGATGCCCCAGCTGTCCACCACGTAAATTGCAACTGGGTCGAGCCTGCTGAACATACGCAGCATGGCGGTGAACTCCTTGTCGCTGTACTGGCTGACACGGGCCGGCTGAATGCAGAGCCGGTAGCCTTTCTTCGCAATGCGGCGGCAGTATTCATAGCTCTCCGGCAGCATATCTATAAGGGAGCCGTCCGCGGCGTGCTTGTTCTTCCAGATGATGACCCGGATCAGATCCGGGCCGTCCGGGTCCGCTGGGGCGATCTTCTCCACCGGGATGGGGGTCGAGACCTCCGCCATGACGGAGTAGATCGTGCCGGGATGCTTTTTCCCGATTAACTGCTTCACCTGATCGATGCTGTTGAAGATCGTGCGGTCGGGCTGATAGGGCTCGTCCTCCAGGAATCCCAGTTCCAGCATATCCGCGCCGGAAGCCTCCAGCTTTTCAGCAATCTCCGGAATTTCTTTTTCACCGAAGCGCCAGTCGTTCACATAGCCTCCGTCTCGCAGCGTACAGTCCAAAAGGCTGATTTTACTCATAAGTTTCTCCGATTTCCTACTTTTTTGCCGCGATCACACGCTTCGCCGCCGACACAATGTCCTCCGCGGTCAGACCGTAGACCTTGCGCAGGAACGCCTCGTTGCCGACCTGACCGAAGCTGTCGCGCACACCGACTCTTGCAAGCGGCGTGGGCAGACGCTCGGAAAGAAGCTCCGCCACCGCGCCGCCGAGACCGCCGACAATATTGTGGTTTTCCGCCGTCACCACCGCGCCCGTTGCGGCGGCAGACGCCAGAATGGTCTCCTCGTCCAGCGGTTTGACCGTGATGGGGTCGATGACCGCAGCGGAGATCCCGTACTGCTTCAGTATCTCCGCAGCCTGAAGCGCAGTCGCGACCATGATGCCGGAAGCCGCCAGTGTCACATCACTGCCCTGACGGAGCGTCTGAGCTCTGCCGATGTGGAAATCGGTTTCTGCGCCGTAGACGTCCGGCAGATCACGGCGCGGCGTCCGGAAATAGACGACGCCCGGAACATCCTTCGTCTGCTTCAAAAGGGAGGCAAACATCGCCCCGTCGCTGACGTCGATGACCGTGGCGCCGGGGATCGCCCGCATCAGCGCCATGTCCTCCAGGCACATATGCGTACCGCCGTTATAGGTTGCCATAATGCCCGCGTCCGAGCCGATCAGTCGGACGCTCTTGTGTCCGTAGCCCACGCTGAGGAAAACCTGATCGTAGACCCGTCTGGACAGGAACGGAGAAAAGCTGTGGATATAAGGCTTGTAACCAGCCAAATAGAGTCCGGCCGCCACGCCCACCATGTCCGCCTCCTGAATGCCGCAGTTGAACACGCGCGTGGGATACTTCTCCCACAGCGGCTGTGTTTTCATGGAGCCCATCAGATCCGCGTCCAGATAGACGACCTTGGAGTCCTCGTAAAACAGCTGCTCCATCGTTTCGCTGTAGATTTGGCTGATCTCTTTTACCGGCTTGCCGCCGTTGTAAATCACAGACATCTGCGCACCTCCACTCCCAGCGCAGTGCCCTGCGCCGTCAAATCTGCCATCGCCTGCTCCGGAAGCGTTCCGCCAAAGCCGATGCAGTGGTTGTTTTTCATCTCCGAAACGCAGGTGACGCCTGCGCCCTTCACCGTGTCCAGCACGATCAGTGTCGGCGCGCCGTTTCGATTGTTCAGAGCACTCTCAACAGCCGCCTGAATGGCAATCACATCGGCGCCCGGCACCAGAGAGGCATTCCAGCCGAAGGCTTTGAACTTCTCCACCGGATCTCTCAGCGACATCACGGCGTCGTTGCTGCCATCGATCTGCATTTTGTTCCAGTCCAGAAACGCGATGAGGTGATCCAGCTTGTGGTGCGCGGCAAACTGCGCCGCCTCCCAGTTCTGCCCCTCTGCAAGCTCACCATCGCCGAGAATGCAGAATACACGCTGATCCGTGCCTGACAGTCTGTTTCCCAGTGCTACGCCGTTTGCAATCGACAGACCCTGACCGAGACTGCCCGTCGTCGCATCAATTCCGGGGACTTTTGAGCGGTCGCAGTGCCCGGGCAGCAGCGTTTCCTCCTGATTCAGCGTGAGTAGGCGCTCATAGGGGAAAAAGCCTTTCAGCGCTAGCGCCGCATAGAGAGCTGGGCCGGAGTGTCCCTTAGAGCAGATGAGAAAATCACGGCCGTCCCAGTCCGGGTTTTTCGGGTCGACACGGAGAAAATCGCTGTACAGCACGCTTAAAAGCTCGGTCAGATCCAAAGATCCACCGATGTGTCCGCCGCCCTTTGCCGTGATCGCTTCCACGATCCCGACGCGGATTTTCAGAGCAAACTGTTTTAATTCAAGTTCCGTCGTCATGCGTTTTCCCCCTTTCCTGCGGCTTCCAAAATCACCTTTGCCATATAGTCGATCATCTCATCAGTCATGCCCGGGTAGACGCCCACCCAGAAGGTGTTCTCCATGATGAAATCGGTCTGTGTCAGGCTGCCCGCCACGCGGTAGCCGTCGCCGCCACGCATCTGGTCGAAGCAGGGGTGCTTAATCAGGTTTCCGCTGAACAGCAGCCGGGTCTGGACGTTTTTGCCCTCGATATAGGCGGTCATCTCGTTGCGCTTCAAGCCGGAGCCGGGGCGCACGGAGATCAGAAAGCCAAACCAGGAGGGGGCGCTGCCCGGCGCAGCTTCGGGGAGGATCAGCATATTCTCCCCGCCGGAGAGCGCTTCATGGAGGCGCTGCCAGTTGTGTTTCCTGCGCTCGATAAATGACGGGAACTTTTTCAGCTGCTCGCAGCCGATGGCGGCCTGCATATCCGTCACTTTCAGGTTGTAGCCGAAATGGCTATACACATATTTGTGGTCGTAGCCCTGAGGCAGCTGGCCGTACTGTCCATCGAAGCGGTGGCCGCAGAAATTATCGTGGCCGGAGGGACAGACGCAGTCCCGGCCCCAGTCGCGGAAGGACTTGATGAGCCGGTTGAGCTGCGGGTCGTTGGTGTAGACGCAGCCACCTTCGCCCATGGTCATATGGTGGGGCGGATAGAAGCTGGAGGTGCCGATGTCGCCCCAGGTGCCGGTGAACCGGGTTTCATTGCCGATGGTATAGGTCGTACCCAGCGCGTCGCAGTTGTCCTCCACCAGCCACAGTCCGTGCCGGTCGCAGAAGGCTTTGACCGCGGAGAGATTGAAAGGATTGCCGAGGGTATGGGCGATCATGACCGCTTTGGTCTTCTCACTTAGCGCGGCTTCCAGCTGAGAAACGTCAATGTTGTACTGGGGAACGGTTACATCTACGAACACCGGCACGGCGCCGTACTGGATCATGGGCGTGACCGTCGTGGGGAACCCGCAGGCTACGGTGATGACCTCGTCGCCGGGACGGATCTGCCGCGCACCCAACTCGGGAGCGGTCAGCGTCATGAAGGCCAGCAGGTTCGCGGACGAACCGCTGTTCACCAGATTGGCAAACCGAACACCGATCCACTTGGCAAACTCGCGCTCAAACCCTTCGGCAAACCGACCGGTCGTCAGCCAGAAATCAAGGCAGGCGTCCGTCAGCGCGCACATCTCTTTTTCGTCGAACACACGGGAGGCATAGCTGATGCGGTCGCCGGGATGAAACTCGCCATGAGGTGCTTTATATTCGCGGTAGTAGTCCGTGACGAGAGACTTGATCTCCTCCCGGGCGGCTTCTTCTGAATTCCATGTCTTCATTTCGTATTCTCCTTTGCGATCCACGGATGCAGCACATCCAAATACACGTTTTGTATGCTCATAAAATCGTCCGGCAAATAGGTAAACCACTTGCAGTATCCGTTGTCCTCTTCCGTACGCGTTCCGTTGTCAATCTCATACCCGTCAGGCAGGGAGCATCGAAACAGGATCGCCACCGTATGTCCCCGCTCATTTGGGTGAGGCTGTTGCAAATTCGGACCTCTCACCACACTGCGGACAGCCAGCGGTTGCGGCTCCATACTGACCGAACAGCCAAGCTCTCGTTTAGCAGTTTCCTGCACGCGGTGTTCAAAGGTTTCGCCGTAGCGCATACAGCCTCCAGGGATATGCCAGCTCTTCTCAAAAAACCGATCATTTCTGCGGGTCAGCAGAAGCTGTCCCCGCTTGTTGACCACCAGGAGATCCACGTTCGGCAATGGGATCAGGCCGGAGATCAAAAGAAACAAGTCTTCCGGCAGTCCGTCTCGCCCATCGATGCCGGCGTTGCGCAAAAGCTCTACCGCGCGCGCCTCTTTCTCGGAAAACTGCTTCATTTCCGTTTTCCCGCGAAGTCCGCGATCTCGCGGTCCATTTCTGCGCGGACGTCGCCGCCGCTCAGCCACACCTTGCTCCAGCTGCACGTCATGGTGATGGCGTCATCAATGTGCCACGTCGGCTTCCAGCCAAAGACGGTTTTCAGTTTGGAGCAGTCCAGCTTCAGGAAGTTGGCCTCGTGAGGCGCGTTGGCTTCGGCCTGGTTCTCCCACGCCGCGCCGTCGCCCCAGGTACGGCAGAACAGATCCACCAGATCTCCCGTAGTGACGCAGTCGCAGTCGTCAGGCCCAACATTGTAATAATCCGCGCGGGCGGAGTCTTCCCACTGCGCACACGCGATCATCAAGTAGGCAAACAGCGGCTCCAAAGCGTGCTGATAGGGGCGGGTGGAGTGCGGATTGCGCACGCAGATGGACTGCCCGTGCTCCATGGCGCGGACGCAGTCGGGAATAATGCGGTCCGGGGCAAAATCGCCGCCGCCGATCACGTTGCCTGCCCGAGCGGTAGAGACCGCGATGCCGCAATCCTTAAAAAACGAATTGCGATAGCTGTGGGTCGCCAGCTCCGAACAGGATTTGCTGTTGGAGTAGGGATCGAAGCCATCCAGCGGCTCATTCTCCCGATAGCCCCACGGCCACTCGCGGTTCTCGTAGACCTTGTCCGTGGTCACATTCAAAACAGATTTGACGCTCTCGCACAAACGGCAGCACTCCAGCAGGTTCACCGTTCCCATCACATTGGTCTCGTAAGTGCCCCGGGGGTCACGGTAACCGATGCGGACGATGGGCTGCGCCGCCAGATGCAGCACAATCTCCGGCTGAAACTCGTCAAAGACCTGCTTCATGCGGGCAAAATCGCGCACATCCCCGACGATGGAGGTCATTTCCTCATCCAATCCGGCCAGCGCAAAAAGCGCAGGCTCCGTCGGCGGCTGGAGGGAATAACCGGTGATCTCCGCTCCGGCGAGCTGAAGCATCCGGCACAGCCAGGAACCCTTAAATCCGGTATGCCCCGTGATCAGTACGCGCTTGCCGCGATAAAAATCCAATGTATCCACAGTTCAGTCCTCCCACACCTTCCACGGAGCCTTGCCGGACTGCCAAAGCGCTTCCAGCATATCCATCTCACGCTTGGTGTCCATACACTGCCAATATCCCAGGTGCTGATAGCTCATCAGCTGACCGCTTGCCGCCAGCTTTTCCAGCGGGCCACGCTCAAACACCGTGGCGTCGCCCTCAATATAATCAAAAATCTCCGGCTGAAGCACCATGTAGCCGGCGTTAATGGGAGCGCCGTCACTGGCGTTCTTTTCCCGGAATGAGCGGACGGCGTTGTCTCCGCTAATGTCCAGAACTCCCTTTTGCTGCTCCATCAGAACGCTGGTCAGTGTGGCGATCTTACCGTGGGCGCGATGAAATTCCACCAGTTTGGAGATATCCACATCGCAGACGCCGTCGCCATAGGTCATCATGAACGATTCATCGCCGATATAAGGCTGCACGCGCTTGATGCGTCCACCAGTCATGGTACTCAATCCGGTATCGACCACGGTCACCTTCCACGGTTCGGAGTGCTGATTATGTACGATAATTTTATTGCCCTGCGTAAAATCAAAGGTGATGTCGCTGGTGTGGAGAAAGTAATCGGCAAACCACTCCTTGATCAGGTGCTGCTTGTATCCGGCACAAATAACGAACTCATGAAAGCCGTAGTAGGAATACTCTTTCATGATGTGCCAGAGGATCGGCATTCCGCCAATTTCCAGCATGGGCTTCGGCTTATACTGGCTTTCCTCGCTGATGCGGGTACCAAGTCCGCCGGCTAAAATCACTACTTTCATAATCTTACGCTCCTGTCGTTTTCAGCTTTTTTATTTTGCGGTAAATTGCGCGGGCATCGCCGGCAAGACTTCGATTCACAAAAATTGAGACAAAATAAAACCAGAATACCGGGGTGTCTGTGACTCGGTCAATATAGGGCCGATACCGTCTCACCTTTTCGAGGGAAAGGTTTCCCTCCGGCTTCATATTGACAAGCTGCCGCACGGAAAACAGGTGGATATGCGCGTCAAAAGACTTCAGCACCGCCGCTTTATCGCTGTCATATACGGCGGGAAGCGCATCGATCGTTTCGCACCAGACCTCTCCCCACTGTCGGAGCGCGTTTCCTGAAACCTTCCAAAAGGAGTCGCTCCGGCGGGGGTTGACCGTCCAAAAGTGCGCCTGCGGCAAATACAGCATTTGAAACGGGGCGTCTGCGATCGTATAAAAGACCGACATGGGAAGCCAGAGCCCCCGAAAGTCCGGCGAGTCCAAGGGCAAAACATCCATGGCACGGCGCAGAAGCTTGGAGGAATACACCGTTGAAGTGAGGGATGTGAGCCACCATCCGCAGTCCCGAAACAGGGCGGCGCAGTCTGTATACTCCGTACGCTGCGCGGGCGGGCAGGCCTCATGGCCGAGACCAATCAGAACGTAGCCCTTTTCCAATTCCTCTTTCAATTTCGGAAAAACCGCGGGAAGATCGATGATCGTTCCGTCCGAGGAAAACCAGAGGTATGGATACTGTTCGCCGTACTTCCGGCAGGCCGCAACCACCTTGCGGTCAATGGCAAGGCGGTCTGTGGGGCCGTCGTACCGATCGTAATGGACATTGGAATATCCCCGCGCCCGGTAATCGTTGGCGATGGCCTCCGTTTTTCCGTCGGTGCTGGTATCCCACAAGATCAGATCCACGCCCAGCTCCGCAGCCGAGGCGCACTGCCGCTCTAAATACTCCTCAATACAGTCGGCACGGTTGTGGGTTGGAATGATGAGACAGAGTTCTTTCATGTGCATTGCTGATACTGATCGCAGACTTCCTGGGTGCCGCCGATCATCTTTACGTTTCCGTGGTCGATCCATACCACGCGGCTGCACATTTCCCGGATCTGCGACAGGCTGTGGGACACGAACAGCACCGTCGTGCCGCCGCTCATCAGCTCCATCATTCTGGTCCGGCTCTTTTCCTGAAACGCCGCATCGCCCACCGCTAGAATTTCATCCACGATCAGGATCTGGGGGTTTACTACCGTGGCCACGGAAAACGCCAGACGCATCATCATGCCGGAGGAGTAGTTGCGGATAGGCACATTGATGAACTGGCCCAGCTCGGAAAACGCCAGGATCTCCTCATACTTGGAATTTAAGAATTCTTCCGAATAGCCGAGAATCGCGCCGTTGAGATAGATATTCTCCCGCCCGGTCAAGTCCATGTCGAAGCCGGAGCCAAGCTCCAGCATGGGGACGATGTTTCCCGCACAGGCAACACTGCCCTCCGTAGGCTTCAAAATCCCGGCAATCACCTTCAGCAGCGTGCTTTTACCCGAGCCGTTTTTGCCGATGATCCCAATGACCTCTCCCTTGTGTACATCAAACGATACATGCTTCAGCGCCCAGAATTCGGTGGTCTTGAGCTTGCCGCTGAGTTTCCGCGTGACAAATTCTTTCAACGACATGATCTTGTCGTCTGTCAGGCGGAAGCGCATGGAGACATTCTGTATTTCAATCATTTTTGTCTGTTCGCTCATTTTTCTATCTCCATCACAGATACAGCACAAACTTGTCCTGATTCTTTTTGAACACCAACGCTCCGACGGCCAGCATCACCATGGAAATGAGGAAACACTGCACATACATCACCGGTTCCGGAGAAACACCGTCCATGATGCAGGTCCGCAGGAACGTGATAAAGTAGTACAGCGGATTGAGCTTCAAGACCCAGGCGATGCTTTCCGGCAGCAGATCGGCGGGATAGAAGATCGGCGTCAGATACATCCAGATGGTCGTCAGCACGCCCCACAAAAACTGAATGTCGCGGAAGAACACCATTGCGGCCGACAACAGCATTCCCATACCAAGACAGAAGATTGCAATGCACGCCAGCACGAACCCCACCAGCAGATACGCTTTCGTGGGGCGCAGTCCGGTGAGCAGTGCCACCGCCAGCAGAGGAATCATGGAGATTACCAGATTGATCAGGGTCGACAGAGTACGCGTCAGCGGGTAGATGTATTTCGGCATATAAACCTTCGTGATCAGTCCGGCGTTGCCGACAATGGACTGGAGCGACATTCCGCAGGATTCGGAAAAATAGTTAAACATCACGTTGCCGCACAGCAGATAGACCGGAAAATTTGGAATATTGAAGCGGAACATATTGGAGAACACCACATACTGCACCAGCATATTCAGCAGCGGATTAAGAAAGCTCCAGAATACGCCCAGGATCGACCGCTTATACTTCGCTTTGAAGTCCCGGCTGACCAGCTGCTTAATTAAGAACTTGTATTTGCGCACTGCGGAGAGCGCCGCGGCAAGGACGCTGTATTTTCCGTGCTTCCAGCGGTAATAGACCCAGAGCAGATACGTCCCGAGGGCCAGCCCAAAGCCCGCAATGAACTGCCAGTAATGCAGGCCCGTCCAGATATAGTCCTCGCCGGAGGCGCTGAAGCACAGCTGCCCCGGAGCCTGTTCGCCATTGAGATACAGAGCGAAGCCGTCCTGTGCTTCTGCACTGGACGATATCAGCGGGGTCGCGGCACTGCCGGCTGCGCTGTCCGCCAGTATTTGCAGAAGTAAAGGCTTGCCGACCAGACCCTCCAGCGGCGTATCCACCGTCAAATCGGTGATAGTGCCTTCCCCAAAAGAGGAAACATCATACGTGCTTGACAGGAGCAGGGTCCCGCTCTCTTGATCGTACAGATTGACCGTCGCCGTCCCGGCATTGGTGCGATAAAAGGCGCCCCACTGGATGGAGATGGTCTTCAGCCGCTCGATTCTGGTGGTAAACACCTGTTCCACGCGGGTTCCGTCCACCAGCTCGATCGTTCCCGACTCCGCAGGAAGCATATCGATATTGCTTCTGGACTCCCGATAGTGAAGCTGGGCACCGGCCAGAAAATAGAATGCGATCGCCAGCAGTACATACAGTGCCGCCAAAACAATGCATAAATAGCGTATATCAAATATTTTTGTGCTTTTTTTACCCACTTGTTTCATGCCTGCCTTTAACCATATTAAACTATATTGTCCGCAGATAACGTGCCAGCGCGTCGTGCCAGTCCGGCAGACGGGCAAAACCCTCCGCGTCCAGCGACGCCTTGCTCAGCCGGGAGTTTTTCGGCCGGGGCGCCTTCGCGCCGTACTTCTCCGTGGTCACGGGAATGACCGTCGTATGTTTCCCTGCCAGACGGAAAATCTCCGAAGCAAACTCCGCCCAGGAGCAGACGCCCTCGTTCGTGGCATGATAGACGCCGAAGCGCTCCGTCGCGATCATGTCGAGCAGCAGAGGAGCGAGGTCGGCGGCATAGGTGGGCGAGCCGATCTGATCGGACACCACCTTGACCGCGTCACGGGTTTCCGAAAGGCGAAGCATGGTTTTGACGAAATTTCCGCCGTTTAAACCGAACACCCGGGAGGTTCGTACGATCTGGGAACGCTCCAGCGTCTCCACAGCCGCGATTTCGCCCGCCAGTTTGCTTTTTCCGTAAACATTTCGGGGGCCGATGAGGTCGTTCACTTCGTAAAACCGTTCCCCGCCCCCGGGAAACACATAATCCGTGGAGAGATAGAGCAGTTTCGCATCGACGACTTTGCAGGCGCGGGCAATATTCCGCGTTCCGCCCTCGTTGACGGCAAAACAGCACTCGACTTCGTCCTCCGCACGGTCGACTGCGGTATAGGCCGCGCAGTGGATTACCGCGTCGGGGTGATAGCTGTCCAAATACGCGGAAACGGCTGCGTCGTTCGTAATGTCCAGCTGCGCGGAGCCGACGCCCTGGTGCTCAACGCCCCGCTCTTCCAAGACCTGGCACACGTCATATCCAAGCTGTCCGGTGACCCCGGTGACCAAAACTCTCATTCACTTACACCTTATTGTTTCTAACCAGTCGGATAGCGGCCATGAACAGCCCCTCCGGCGCGTATTTTAAACACAGTTCTGCCGCAGACACCAGCGGGTTCAGCCGCCGATACTTCCAGACGAGCCTGCCGCCACCCTGATGGTTCCAGCTTTGCTGTCTGGCCTTCGTCCACGCAATACCGTCCCGGAGGGCGGCTGCAGTGGTCTCCCTGCAGGGAAAGTGCTCTTGCAACCAGAGAAGCCGGTGGAGCGTCAGGTCGATTCGTTTTTCGCCGTAGCTTTTCTTGTCTGCAACCCCCGCCATGGAGGAGGTCTGGTTTCCGCCGTGGATGCGGTAGCGGATCAGCGGGCGCGCCACGCTTTCGATGCGCCCTTTTTCGGCGCACCACAGCGCCAGATACTGGTCGTGCACCAGATACGGACAGAACGGCACGGCGGCTTTTGCGGCCTCTGCCCTTACCAGCATGGTGCAGCCGGTGACGAAGTTGGAGGAAAACAGCAGCGCGGGGGCCAGTCCCTCCCCGGAGCGGAACACATGGTGGCGGTGCACGGCGGTGATGCTGTCCGCGGTGGTGGTTCCATCCCCATCCATGACGAACATATCGGAGCAGGTCAAGAGCGTGCCGGTGCGCCCCATTTCGGATTGCAGCACCGTCAGCTTTTCCGGCAGCCACTCGTCGTCCTGATCGCAGTAAGCGAAGAGGTCGCCCTCGGCCTCCTGCGTCAGGCGCTCAAACGTTCCGTTGGAGCCGAGGTTCTCCTCGTTGCGCTCAAGCGTATAGGGAAACGTAGTGACGCATTCCCGCAACATCGCCTCTGTTTCGGAGAGCGGAACGTGGGGCGAGCAGTCGTCCCGGACAACCAGCCGGAGATTGGGATAAGTCTGGGCGTTCAGGCTTTGAAGCTGGATGCGTAGCCAGTCCGGCCGGGGATCGTAGACCGCCATCAAGATGGAGATCTGCGGCAGCGTTTCAGCGGTTTCCATACATTCGCTCATAATAGGTCTGATACTCCCCGTTGATGATGTGTTCCCACCAGGGGCGGTTGTCCAAGTACCACCGGACGGTCTTTTCGAGGCCGTCTATGAATTTCGTCTCCGGCAGCCAACCCAATTCTTGATGAATGAACGCCGGATCGATGGCATAGCGCATGTCGTGCCCCTTGCGGTCGGTCACATAGGTAATCAGACTCTCCGGCTTGCCCACAATGGACAAAATGCGCTTCACGATGTCGATATTTTTCATTTCATTGTGGCCGCCGATGTTGTAGACCTGACCCACCTCGCCGTGCTCCAGAATGAGATCGATGGCGCGGCAGTGATCCTCCACATACAGCCAATCCCGCACATTCAGCCCCTCACCGTACACCGGCAGGGGCTTGTCTGCCAGCGCGTTGGCAATCATCAGCGGAATCAGCTTTTCCGGAAACTGATAGGGGCCGTAGTTGTTGGAGCAGCGGGAGATGGTGATGGGCAGGCCGAAAGTCCGCTGATAGGCATTGCAAAGCAAGTCCGCGCTGGCCTTGGACGCGGAGTAGGGGGACGACGTGTGCAGCGGAGACTGCTCTGTGAAGAACAGGTCAGGCCGGTCCAACGGCAAATCGCCGTAAACCTCGTCGGTAGAGACCTGATGATAGCGCTTCACGCCGTACTTCCGGCTGGCGTCCAACAGCACCTGCGTACCCATGACGTTGGTCTCAAGAAACACTGCCGGATTCTCAATGGAGCGGTCCACATGGCTCTCAGCGGAAAAGTTCACCACCGCGTCGGGCTTTTCCGTCTCAAAAATATCATAGACCGCCTTCCGGTCCGCGATATCTGCCCGGGTAAATTTAAACTTTGGGTCTTCCATCACGCTTTGGAGCGTTTGAAGGTTCCCCGCGTAAGTCAGTTTGTCCAGACACAGCAACTCATCGTCTGGGTGAGCTTTGCGCATATAGAAAATGAAATTGCTGCCGATGAACCCGGCACCGCCGGTAATCAACAGTTTCATAGTCGGTATCCTCCCACAGTGGGCCCTAAGCCCGCGTTACTTTCAGAAAGCGCCGCTCAGGTCAAAAGCCTGTCACTGCTTCCTTCAGGAACGGGTTGTTCTGATCCTTCTCCGAGAGAATGGGCTGCTCGATGCCCCAGTTCACGCCCAGCTCCGGATCGTTCCAGCGAATGCCGCCGTCCGCCTCCGGCGCGTAGGGATTGTCCGCCTTGTAGAGAAACTCCACATCGTCCGTCAGGGTGACGAAGCCGTGGCCGAAGCCCCGGGGAATAAGCAACTGACGGAAGTTCTCCGCACTCAACTCCACCGCCACCCATTTTTTGTATGTTGAACTGGCGGGACGCAAATCCACCGCCACATCCAAAACCACGCCTTGGGCGCAGCGTACCAGCTTGGCTTGCGCCTTATCACCCTTTTGAAAGTGAATGCCCCGCAGGGTTCCCTTTCCTGTAGAGAGGGAGTGGTTATCCTGCACAAAATCGTAGTGGAGTCCGGCCTCCTCAAAGACGCGCTTCGACCAGCTCTCCATAAAAAAGCCCCGGCGGTCGCCAAAAACCTTTGGCTCCACAATATAAACGCCGTCCAGCTCTGTTTTGATAAAATTCATAATTGGATGCCTCAATTTATTCAGTATCGGATTTTTCCGTCCGCCACAGCCTTGAGATGCGCCCCGTAGGGGGATTTTCCGTATGTACCGGCAGCCCTGCGCAGTGTCGCCTGATCGATCCAGCCGTTGTGATATCCGATCTCCTCCAGTGCGGAGATCATGATGCCCGCCCGGTTTTCCATCACCTTGACGAACTCTGATGCCTCCGTCATGGAGTCCACCGTGCCGGTGTCCAGCCATGCGTAGCCGCGGCCTAAGGTGACAACATGGAGGGTCCCCTCATCCAAATAGATCCGGTTCAGATCGGTGATCTCCAACTCTCCCCGGGCGGAGGGCTTCAGGGTTTTCGCCCGCTCACAAACCTTTTTGTCATAAAAATAGAGACCCGTCACCGCGTAGTTGGACTTGGGAGCTTCCGGCTTCTCCTCAATGGAGATAGCATTGCCCGCCCCGTCAAATTCCACCACGCCAAAGCGCTCAGGGTCCTCCACATAGTAGCCGAAGACAGTCGCGCCGTCCTCCGTGGCCACCGCTTTTTTCAGTGCCGCGGTCAGACCAGCACCGTAAAAAATATTGTCGCCCAGTATCATGGCACAGCGGTCATCGCCCACAAATTCTTCACCCAAAACAAACGCCTGCGCCAGCCCGTCCGGAGCGGGCTGCACCTTGTAGGAGAGCTTTAGTCCGTACCGGTTGCCGTCTCCCAGCAGCCGCTCAAAATTGGGCAGGTCTTGGGGAGCAGAGATAATGAGAATGTCCCGGATTCCGGCCAGCATCAGCGTGGACAGCGGATAGTAGATCATAGGTTTATCGTAGATGGGAAGAAGCTGCTTGCTGGTGACCATCGTCAGGGGGTAGAGCCGGGTGCCGCTGCCACCGGCCAGAACAATGCCCTTCATACAGACCTCCAAAACGGCACACTGCCACAAAATACAATATTTTTAAACATTATACTATTATTTATGCCCATTGTAAACCATTTGCGGGGGCTTGTCTTGCTGAATCAGGCACCCAGCATAGATGCCACTAGTGCGCAGGTCCACGGCAGCGGAATGGCAACCAGCAGGATCAGCCCCAGTGTGCGGTATTTTTTACCATACGCCCCTTCAGATGCGCCTTCTTTTCCAGATGTTCGATCTTGCTCTCCAATAAAGGCCATTTCCGCAGAAAATCAAAAATCCGACGAATCAGAAGCATAATAAAGGGTACGGGAGACAGGTTGCCGATCAATGCGGCGCAAAAAGTCTCCCACGGAGTCAATCCCATGGCAATGCCGTATGGAATATCTCCCCGCAATTCAATTACTGAAACCGCCGCTACCAGCAGCGTCATAAAATAGTGGTTCAGCACTGAGAAAAAGCCCTGTTTCTATTTGATCTGTTTTTTTCGACAATTAATATCATATCATCCCCCCGGGGAGCAACAGTATAATTTTTAAATATTTGCTGAAGGCTCAAAAATCCTCCGCAACAGGTCTCTGAAGGCGTTTCCTACTCCCAAATCAGCCACATTGAAAACTGAATTCTCCAATCATTGAGATATATATTATATAACAATGAGGCTTATGGCATTTTTCGGCTGGGTATCACTTTCAAACGTATGTATTTTCTTATGGCTTTTACCTAAATGGAAGCCACTACCAAGTTTATCATAACGTCCAACGCACGCGTCTACGCCAGAGATTTGAAATATGTCTGCGCCCGTCCGTAAAGAGTGACCGGCTGAAGCAGATATCTGTTGGCCTCCTTCATCTGTACCGCGAGCTCCTGGGCTAATTCTCGGAATTTTGCGCTGCCGTCGTCGCTCCGCCAGCAGGGAGAACGCACATACTGCCATGTGCTGGTCCGCGCCCGATTAAATGCCACGTGGCGGGAGAGGGAGGCAGACGCGCTCTCCGGGACACTATGGTCAAAGAAAAACTCTGCCACGTAGTCTGGGTCACTGTTTTCAGGACAGGTGTATTCCTCAGCATACAGTCCCACCTGATTCTGGACAGCCTCATCATCGGACTTGCCGCTGTAATAAGTATAAGCCTGGATGCTATCTTGCTTGCTGAACGGATCGCTGTGGATGGCGCTGTCCAATCGGGTAAATAAGCTTCCCTCTCCTAGCATCAGGTCGTTCTCCGCCCACAGATGATTTGCCGCCCGGTTCATAGTCTCTCCCGGAGCCAACCTTTATGCTCTTCATCAATAGATCCTCCGGTCTTTTCGCTTTATACGCTCTCATTAAATGTGTATCGTTCAACGGCAAGCCCCTCAAGAAACCGATTATCCGGCGCTGCCAACGCCCACCGGAGTACGCTGATGGGACAGCTCATCGGGCAAGGCGGAGAGATACGCATTCATCACCCGGGGTAGCACATGTTCCAGACCATAGGGCAAAACGGTTTCATGCGCCTTCGACCCAAGCTCATACCGCAGAGCCGGGCTTTTTAACAAATGGTGGATCTGCGCAGAAAGAAGCATCTCGTCCCCGTATGGATACAGATACCCACCGCCATGGGACAGCAGATCCGTGTGGCCTTTCACTTCGCTGGCAACCACCGGGAGTCCTGCATACATGGCTTCCATGATGTTGAAGGGCAGTCCCTCCGACCGACTAGCGGACACCGCTAGATCAGCGGCGGCGTACCACGGGGGCATGTCCGGCTCCAGCCCGGGAAAGAACACCCTCTTTTCGACGCCAAGTTGCTTTGCCAGAGTTTTGCACGCCTCCCACAGGGCACCCCGTCCGGGAAGAGCCAGCTTTACCTCCTCCGGCAGCCGCGTCATGGCCCGGATCAGCACAGCCTGAGACTTCCGGGCGGAGAATTCCGCAGCATAGACCATCAGGAAATCCGACCGGCCAAGGCCCAGTTCCCTCCGCAGTACCGCGCCGTCAGCCTCCCGGCCCTCCAGTCGGGAGAAGTCCACCCCCATGCCGGGAATGTTCTCTATCCGCCGCCCCAGTCTCTTTTCCCGCGCCAGCTTGTAGTCCCACTGGTTCATGGTCAGCAGCAGGTCGGTCTGCGGCGCGGTGATCCGCTCCGCCGCAAGCAGAATCTGCCGCTTCAGCGGGTTTGTTCTGTTGTCGAACAGATATCCGTGGGCCACGTTGACGATCGGGGGCCGCTGCCTACCCAGTCCCGCCGCCGCCCGGCGGGTAAAAAATGCGGTCAGAGACGTGTGTGTTATGATAAGACTGTACCCTGTCTCCTCCATAGCCTTATGCAAAATGCCCTGGGCGCGGAAATTGGCGGGGGCAGTCATTTTTTTTTCAAATGGAAGCGGAATGCTGCGGTCTGCCTCCGGAAGCTCCATGCGCGTCCCACCGCAGGCAATGTGGACTTTCCAACCCAAATCATGAAATGCCGCCAGATAGGGGCGGTGGAAATTTGCAAGATGCGAATATGTAGACGCGGTAAACAGCACGATTCGGGACACGATTCCACCTCCTTCCCGATGTTTTGCGCGATTCTCATAGACTTCTATTATATTTGACATCTGCTGTTTATTCAAGTAGAATCAAGGAGAATCACGAATTTACTTTCTGCCGTCTCTCCGGTATATCCGCTTTTCCGGTAAAAGACGGCGGAGTAGCGGGAGGGCGTTGCGATTGATCAAGGAGAATCAGCGGCTGCTGAACCAACTGCACGTATTGTCCGATGGCGTTTTGACGTTTTGCTCCATGCTGGCAGCTTACTGGGTCCGGTTCCGCCTGTTTCACGGCATCGAGGGGATTCCGTTTCCCTGGTATGCCCTGCTGGGCGGCGTGGCGGCAGTGCTGTGTCTGCTGAGCTTTGCCATTGTGGGACTGTACACGTCCTACCGCACCGTCCGGTTTCACCGGGAGGCCAGCCGTTTCCTGCTTGTGAACGGGCTGGATACCCTGATCCTCATTGCGTCGCTGTTTGTGTTCCGGTTGAACAATATGTCCCGCTGGACGCTGGTGTTCTTTTTCATGATCAGCAATACGCTCCTGCTGGGTAAGCGGGCGGTACTGCGGCTGATGCTGCGGCGGTATCGGCGGATGGGCTTCAACCAGAAGCACATATTGTTGGTGGGCCGGGGCAGCGCGGCGGAGAGCTATCTGGAGCGCATCCGGTCGGACCTGAATTTGGGATATCAGGCGGTGGGCTATGTTGCGGACCAGAGGACCTGGAACGAGCTCCCCTATCTGGGGACGTATCCCCAGATGAAAGAGGTGCTGGCTCAAAAGGTACCGGACGAGGTAATCATCGCCCTTCCGCCGGAGGATATGCACAAGATTCCGGGAATCATTGCCGCCTGTGAGAAGACGGGAACCAAGGCCTCCGTCATTCCCTTTTACGCACCATATATGCCCTCGAATCCACAGGTGGACAACATTGATGGCCTGCCCGTCATCAATCTGCGCCGCATTCCGCTGGACAACCTGGGAAACGCTTTCGTCAAGCGGGCCACGGATATAGCCGGCTCCCTTTTTTTGATTGCGCTGACCTCGCCGCTGATGCTGTTTGCCGCGGTGGGAGTGAAGCTGTCCTCTCCCGGCCCGGTTTTATTCCGGCAAGAGCGGGTGGGCAAGGGCAAAAAGCCGTTTTATATGTACAAGTTCCGTTCCATGCGGGTAAATGCCCGGGAGGCCACTGGCTGGTCCACCAATGTGGACGACCGGAAGACAAAGTTCGGATCTTTCATCCGCAAGTGCTCCATTGACGAGCTGCCTCAGTTTTTTAATGTCCTGAAAGGAGACATGAGCCTTGTGGGTCCCCGACCGGAGATTCCCTACTATGTGGACCAGTTTAAGGATGAGATCCCACGCTACATGGTCAAGCATCAGGTCCGCCCCGGCATCACCGGCTGGGCGCAGGTCTGCGGTTTCCGGGGAGACACCTCTATCCAGGGCCGCATCGAGCACGACCTCTATTACATTGAGAACTGGAATCCATTGTTTGACGTCAAGATTTTGCTGATGACGGTGTTCAAAACTGTGAACCGTGAAAAGCTGCAATAGAGCAGAAAATGTTTGTCCGGCGGCCGGTCCAGCCTCAATAATATTAAAATATTCAAGGATGTTTTTTATTGGGCAGTCCAACTATCCCCGAAACTCAAGGCCGCGGACAGCATACATTTCAGTCTTGACAGGCCGGGAATCAGACAAATACGCTGGGACAACCGAGCAACAGGCACTTTTGTCCCCGTCTTATCCAACGTCCAACGTCCATCGTCCAAACGTCCCCGTCCATCGTCCTCCCCAGCAGGGCTGAGCGGAGTAGAGCCGATTTTTAGGGTTTGCGAAGCAAACCTTTAAGAAAATCGGCGTGGGCAAGCTCACTGGGGCGTCTTCCTGCATTGCTATGCAGGAAGACGCCCCAGTGAGCGATTCACCTTGGAGAAGAAGGACAACAGTTTCCGAACGGTTTTCTGAGCCAAAGGGGATACTCCACGGAGCGAGGGGCCCCCTCCTGACCCACCAAAAGGGAAAACCATCAAATGACTCGGGGACAGTCCGTTTAGGACTGCAATTCGACCCTTTGTAGTTGGGCGAAAGAACTGGCTGTTCGGCACGACAGATGGAGCCGAGTCTAGTGCGATTGTTTACACACTTGTGAAGACCGCAAAGTCCAATGGACTAGACGTTTACCCCTATCTACTCAATACGCTGACCGAGCTGCCCTATTTGGTGAAGAACCCTAATCCAGAAGATTTAGATACGTTCATGCCGTGGAGTTCCACCATCCGAAAACCTTATAAATTACCTGTCACTGCCCATCCAACTGAGGATCTCTGATGAGATCCTCAGTTTCTTTTGGTGCCGTGTGATTATTGAGCGGTTATGGGCCTCCTGCGAACGCTCCGGTGCGGTCGCAGACCGCGCTGGTAGCATAATAAGCAGAACGGGTGTTGAAAAGCGCCCGCCTGCTTTTTTCGGGGATCATGGCTAATTTTGTTTAACCATTCCTGATCGCGGTGTTGCTGGTGAAAGTTCCGCTGTTCATCGTCAACTTACCTATTTCGGTAAATTACTGAACCTCCATTGCACGGACATAGCCCGCCTGATCTGTGTATAGTGTGGATGAAGTTGCAAAAGCCCGTGCTTCATCCAATGAGGCCCATTTTTCACTAGCTTTGTTGTAGCAAAGAACGTCGGAGGGAACGGTATAGCTCCGCCCGCCAATGGTGACGGAGGTATTGCTGCTCCATGCGTTATTGGCGACACTGCTAAATTTGTTCAAAGCTAACGTAGATTCGATTCTCCCGTCCTTTGTGAGCTTCATCCCAACAAATATGCCGTCCTCCGGACCTCCTGAGATATTAGACGTATAGGTTGCATTTCGAGTAATGACTTCGAGATAGAGTTTTCCATTCTCGTCCATAGTATAGTGGGTGCGTCCGAAAATGTAATCGCTTCCAATGGCGTTCGTTAGAACCAGAAGGTCGATCTTCCCCGTCCAGTTGGTCCGGGCGTACACCACGCCGGAGGCCGGAATGCGTGCACTGGGGATCTGGCTCAGACTGATGGGCTCCAGACCAGAAGCAGTGGATTGATAGATAATCACATTCTCCGACAGGAGGTTTGTTCCAAGCTTCGCAGCGGATACATCCAAATCACCGGAAACACCGCCCGTCAGCTGAGAAAGTCCAAAGGTCCCATTGCTGTTGGAGGAGACTCCTGCCAGCTGGTCCTTTAAACGAATTACCTCGGTATCATTCAAGGACACCGAACCTGTGATGGTCAGCCCGCAGAGGAGATTCACGGTGGCGGATGTCTTGCTTACCTTCTTTACGATGCCCACAGCATTGCCCGTAGCCCCGGAGGTCCCGGCTTCCACCGCGCCCGCCACTTGATTGTCCTCCGTCAGTAGCAACGTGATGGTGTTTCCCAGCTTCAATTTGGACATGGTGTCCGCCGCCGTGGAGAGGACAGTGAATTGGTGGCCCATCACTGTAATGGTAGTGGGATTACTCAGGTTTGGGGATGCGTTCTCGTATACGCCGGTAATTCGGGTGTCGCAGACCCGGATGGCGTTGGTGGATGGGCTATAAATCGCCACGTCGTAGGGGCGTAAATCGCCCGCGTTGGCAAGTGCACCATTTTTATAAATGGAGTAGCGAGTACTACCGCCAGCAAGCTCGCTGAAGCCCGCCGCAGACCCTCTGGCGTAGACCACCACCGCTGTAGAAGCCATGGCACTGGCTCCAGCAAAGATATATTCCACGGCACCGCTATCGCCGATATACAGCGTCAAGGACACGCCGGGATTCAGCCAGACATAGCCTGTAGCCCAAGTCTTCTGCTCCCCATTTACCACCATGGCCGTGTCGCTCTTGATGATAAAGCTCTCACCAGAAGTAGTGGTGAGCTTCGTGGTGGTTCCGGAAGCAAAAGTGGCCGTTCGGTTGATCCCAGTCATTTCCGGGACAAAGGTCATGACCTTCCCCTCCTTGTTCAAAAGTAAGGTTCCCTTCATGCCGTTTAGCGTGCCGGTGGAAGACTTGTTCTCCATGGCGTAGGCCGTGGTAGTCCCCAACTGCATGGCAGTATCGCTACCATCCGGCGCAGTGGCGGTGGATGTGGTTAGCATTCCCTCCACAGAACTGGCGGCGATGGAACTGCCGTAATTCGCGCCAGCCTTTGTATTGCTACGCAGTAAATTCACAAACAACCGCACGGCCAGCCCTCGAGTGAGGGGCGCGGACGCTACGGCGCCTAGCCCGTCAGTCAGGCCCACGGTGGATGCAGTAGCCATGTAGCTGTCTGGCCAGATTCCACCTAGGTCAGTATCCGTATAACCTAGAAGCCTCATCAAAATCGTTATTGCCTGTCCAAAAGTTACGACTTGTTCAGGGTGAAACTTTCCGTCCAAACAGCCTTTAATAATAGAGTAATCCGTCTTGTCGTCACCCACCGTACCACGATTTGAATCGGAGGCCAGATTAATATAGGCCGCAGCCCAGTGAGAGGGCTTCACATCCGGGAAAACGGTGACTGTGCGATAGCGACTCAGTTGGCTCTCACCGTCCTTAATAACAAGGGTTGCCATTTTACAAAACTGGGCGCGGGTTACCTGCCCCTCTGGGCGGAAAGCTCCACCGGCATAACCATCCATCGCCCCCAGCAAGCGAAGGCACTCCGCCGCCACAGCAGTCGAATGGTCGCTGATGTCGGTAAAGCCCGTCGCTGTTGTCGTCGCACCCGCGGGCAGTATCAGCAGCGACGCGGACGTACACACCGCCATCAAAAAGAATAAGATTTGCTTTTTCATTTTGTTGCTTTTCCTTTTTATTGCTTACAGCAGTCCCACAATTTAGAGTTTAGAGATTCTTTCCGGTAAAAAAGTCAGGCAATCGCTTAAGAACTAGAACGGATGAGCAATTAGCCCCCTGCGCAGGTAATACCAAGTAAATGAACACCTAACATCTTTTTTAATCTCGGCATTTAAGGTTAATGCCTGAATCATCAAACATCTATATAGACAACTGCCCATATAGGTCTTCTGAAACCACACCAAATTACTTCGGTTGTTTAGGGTTAACGAGATAGTCTGCGTCTGGACCCTCTACATATAATAATTTCCTATTAAAGCAGCGATGCTAAGTAGGTCTGATTTATGGGCGTCAACTCCACTGGCTCCAAGGCTTGTTGGTTCCACGTGTCCAGCGCTTTCACCACCCGCTGAGCCTGAGCATGAAATTCTGACGTGCCGTCGTCGTTGTTGAGCAGGAGGTCAAAGGCATACTGCCATGCCGTAGGGCGAGCACGGTTATACTCCAGATGCTCCAGCAATACATCCACCGCCGTCTCTGTCTCCCCAACGGAGAAATAATACTCTACGGCGTAGTTGGGGTCGCAGTTCATCCGGCACGCGGCCAACTCCGCCACCCGATCTGGCAGGTTACGCTTCACCAGTGAGCTTCCGGACTCCGGACCGTAATAAACGTAGGTCTGCAGATAGTTGACCTTATACAGCGGATCCAGCTTCATAGCCGTCTCCAGCCGGTCGAATCGGTCGCCCGTACCGGTGCCGTTGAGTAGCTGTTTATTGCCGTAAAAATGGAGACAAAGCACCACAATGCACACCACACCAAAGGCGGGATATACCCAGTAAAGCACGCTACGCAGTCGCTGAAAGCGGAGCGCTGACTCCTCCTGCTCCGGCTGTTGCGTGGGAGTACTCTTCTTCCCCTTTCGCAGCTGATCGGACGGAGTCGCGGCATCGAGCTTTCCCTTTTGACGCTGATCAGTCTGTGCGGCAAGGATGTCCTTCGTCGCGGGAGCGCGGACGACCCACGGGTCGGGCAACTCCGTCCCGGTCACGTTCAGCAACGCGAACACGCCAAAAGCGATGGGCAGGAAAGAATGGGTGGAGAAGTCCACCTGCATGGTGGCCTGCAAAGTCATGAACACCAGCGCCGCACCAAGGCCGGGAAGCAGAGAGGAACGCCCTTCTTCCCTTTTCCGCCCCCTCCAAAAAAGCCACGCGGAGGACGCCAGAATTCCAAGAAACAGCGTCAGCCCCACCATGCCGATATCAGCCAGACACTGGACATAGTGGTTGTGGACGTATTTGCTCTCATAGAAGAAAGAGGCCACGGAGTACAGTCCCATCTCTACAGAACCAAGGCCGTTTCCAAAAATTGGATGGCACTGCCACAGCTTCACGCCGTCCCGCCAGAATTCTACCCGCTGAACAGCGTTCTGATTGGCTCGTAGACCTTGCAGTCGGTTGGCGATAAAACCTGGAAGCAACTTGTACCCCAGCTTCAGAGAGCCGCTATCCGTGCCGGAATAAGAGACGGCGGAAACGCGGCCGCCCTCTGGCACGGTAAACCGGAACCAGACCACCTGAGTTCCCTCCGGGACTGTAAAAGAAGCGGGCTGCACAGCGCCTGTGTAAAGTATCGTTTCCGTGTGCATAATCAGATCCTTTTCGTTTTGACACACCACGTAGACCTGCGCGCCACCGTCGGCCACCGCCGATACGGTATATGTCCCCGCGTCCAGATAGACGGCTCGCTCGAGCGTCTCACCGGGGTTCAGCGTCGCGCCGCCGGTGACGTTAAACGCAGCGACAGCGTAAACCGCCAGAGCCACCACCAGTCCGGACAGCACGGCAAGCAGAGCCTTGGGATGGGCGGAGAGTGCTGCCGTCACCCAGGGTGAGACGAACCGATCCAATGTCCAGAGAGCGGCACAGCAAAAGATCTCCACCAGCAGAGGCACAAGTGAAAATGCTTTACTGCCGTCAAACACTGTCAGATAGACGGCGACCACGCCCATCATGGTGATTGCCAGCGTCTCCGCCATCAAAAAGGCGGCGGACAGGCGATTCCCCTTGTCAAGAAACAGAAAAAACGTCAGAAAGGCCACCACAATGAATCCGGCGGCACCCAGACTGAACACCAGCGCAAAGCCCAGCGCGTTTAAGATGAGACAGCACAAGTGGAAGACCCGCTCCCCCTTCCCGACCGCGCTGAGGGCGAGGATAAGGCTCAGCAGAACACCCACGCCCGCCACGCCCGCGAAGACGTTGGGGTCTTCGATAATAGACGTAATGCGCACGCCGGTTTCAAGTCCACTGAAGATGGTATAATCCGTGGTAAATTGACCCGTCAACCACTGAAAGCAGCCGGAAAACCACCGGGTTCCTACCGCGTCCAAGCTCAAAAAGGAGATTAGCGCCGCGAGGGAGGAAAGAGCGATGGTGGCGGTGCGTCCGGCATGGACACCCCGGCCGGAGAGGAGCAGCACCAGAAAATAAGCGAAAAAGCCGGGTAGGAGACGGAGAAAATCGTCCAGCGCCAGCGAGCCGGATTCCGCGTAAAAGCAGGAGACGCCGGACAGGGCGACGTAGCCGAAGATGAAGAACGCTTGCAGGTTGAAGCGGGCGCGGAGCGCGGAATACTCCACTTGCATCACCCCCGCCACCGCGCCGCCCACGCCCAACAAAAGGCAGAGGTAGGGCGCGGATTCCGCAGCGGAAAAGGCCCACAAAAGCAGCAGCGCCAGACAGCAAGGAGCCGTCCAGACAGAGACGGGCCGCTCCTCCCAGAGGTAACGCCCCCCCTGCCCGGGGACGGCATACGAAGACTGGTTCATTGAAAGTTCTCCTATCCTGTATAATCGTATAATCTGGGGGGAGGCCCGGAGCCGTCCGCCGGATGCTTCCGAAATCAGTGGGAAACGCCCATGACTCGACAGTTTCTATTATAAAAGCAATTGGGGCGCATTGCAAGGGCAATTTGGGACTTTCTCTTGCGGCGGCGCACTTGACCGCTTGCGGCAGCGGCGCTAAAATGACAGACAGGCGCTGCACAACGGAAAGCGGTTGTCCACTTCCTCCGAGAGGAGGTGGGGGATATGCGGATTACGTTACATATTGGGTAACCGTCAAACGCGGGGACGGTATAAATAAAACGCTGGATTTCCGCACTTCGGCAATCCAGCGTTTTAATCAGGAGGGGGAGACTTTATAGTCAAGCGGAGCATATTCAGGAAGCAGGGGTACAAACCAGTCCTTTGTTGAATGGTCCAGATTAGGTGCAGTCCGGAAAATATAAGTCTAATAGTGGTATGGATCCAGCCCATTTTCCTTCGCTGTTTCAATGATACTGTAAATCACAGCGCTGGTCTGAGCTCCATGGGGAGTGTTAAACGTTAAGCTCAGCTGGTTCGTAACCTCCTCACGCACTTTTTCACTGGAAGATCCAAAGATCTCCTTTTTACTCAAGCGCAGCTGCTCCATTAGCAGATCAATCTCTCTGTCACACTTTACAAGTTGTGCCTGCATGGCCTCGTATTCCGCACGGGAGATAGTAATCATCTCATCCGAGTTGCTTGTCATAGTTTCTTTCTTTTCCATATGTTCAGTATATTAAACTGAGGCGGAACATCGTAGGAAACGCCATCAATGGATACACAAGAATCATTGCGGACCTTTCTCTCAATCCGGTTCTGAAAATTTTCGTCGAGCCATTCCTGGGACTTTGGAATACGGATGTGGTCCTTCGTTTCAAGATAACGGTCCAGTGGAGACTGTCCAGTGCTGGAATGAATCGTCGTATTATGCTGTCGGATGTAATTAGACAGAGAAACGTTAAATTCAGTCAGAGAATGGATTTGCGTGAGATCCAAGGCATAGACCCAACGCTCCTTCAGCGTTCGGAAATTACGCTCCACCTTGCCTTTGGATGCGCCGTCACGGATGGGAGTGTGGAGTTCAACGGTGCCAATGGAAGCACAAATGCGGGAAAGCTGTTGGTTGGGGTACGGTGAGCCATTGTCCAGATAAAGCTTGTCTGGAACGCCGTAGGTTTCAACCGCTGCCTTCAGAACGAGCTGGTAATTGTAAGCGTTGTCATTGTAGAAGATTGCTCCACCCACAATCATTCGGGTGCAGTCATCCACAATCATAATAAGATAGGTGCGTCGGGTGCGGCCATCTTCCGTAATATGAGGAAGGTAACAGGTATCGCTCTGCCACAGTCGGCCAAATTCAGATTCCTCAAAAGCTTTCCAGTCACGCACCTTTGGGTTTCTGGCAGATTTCATATCATTCAGTTTAATGAATCTCTGGATGGTGCGGACGCTAACCGTAGCATCCAAGTGGCCGTTCTGCATAAGCATATTATTTCTCTCGGCGCGTTTTCAATCCGCTTTCAGGTTTGACGGTTACGGGTCAACCGCTTGTCGCAGCGTAACCGCTCAATAATCACACGTCGCCGATAGAAAACCGAGGGCCTTATCAGAGGTCCTCGGTAGGATGAGCTTTTTTAGGTAGCGTACAGACTTTTCGGATTGCGGGACTCCACGGCATGAAAGTATCCAAATCTTCCGGATTGGGGTTCTTCCCCAAATAGGGCAGCTCGGTCAGCGTATTGAGCAGATAGGAGTAGGCGTCTAGCCCATTGGCCTTTGCGGTCTCCACAAGCGTGTAAACAATCGCACTGGACTCAGCGCCCTTTGGTGTATCACAGAACAGCCAGTTCTTTCGCCCAACCACAAAGGGTCGAATTGCATTCTCTGCAAAATTATTGGAGATTTCCACTTCACCGTGGTCTAAAAACGCATTCAGAAAGGGCTTCTGGTTTTTGGCATATGTCACCGCCTCCGCCAGCTTGCTGCCGGGGACTGGATCCAGTTTTTCAAGCCACCACCAATAAGCCTCAAGCAAAGGCTCTGCCCTCACCTGGCGCGCAGTTTTTCGTACAGCATCGCTCAAGCCGGTAAGTTTCTTTTCCTCGGCAAAGAGCTTGTTGCAATAATCATATCCAAGGGCTGCTTTGGAGCTCTCCTTTGTTGCTCCCTTTGGCATGGCCTCCCGCCATTTTCGCCGCATATGTGCCCAGCAGCCACAGCGTACCACGCCTTCCACCTGGTTGTAACCAGCGTAGCCATCTGTCACCAAACAGCCGGTGAAGTCCTTCAGAAACGTGGCTGCATGCTTTCCGCTGCGGTCAGGCTGGTATTCAAAGTAGCGAATCGGCCTGCCGTTACGGTCACTGCTGGCATAGACCCACATTCTGGATTCCGAAGTGGCCGGTTTGCCGTCTTCTTTCAGCACCTGCACCACCGTCTCATCCGCATGAATCACAGGGCTTTTCAGCAGATGCTTCTTCATCCGTCGGTACAGAGGCTTTAACCAGGTCTGCGAAGTCTGGATCACCCAGTTGGCCAAGGTAGCCCGAGACAGAGAAATTCCTTCCCTTTCCCAAATCTTCTCCTGTCGGGCCAGAGGGAGACCATCTACATACTTCCGCGTCATGACGTCGGCCACAGTGGATGCAGACGCCAATGAGTGTTTCAGCAGTGTGGGTGGCGTCACGGTAGAGATGACGTGCGCGTAGCCTGTTTTTTCCTCACAGCTCTTGCAGGCGTACGTGCAGCTATAATACTTCAGCAGCTGGCACTGGCGAGGAATGACCTCGATCTGCTGGGAGATGAATTTCTTCCCAATCATCACAAGCTTTCCGCCGCACTTGTCGCAGAACAGTTCGTCCTCCGGCAGGGTGATTAGGATTTCTTTCACCGGCAAGTCTGCCGTCAAATCGTCCACGGTACGTTTCGGCTTTCGGGTATGGGCTGCCACAGAGATGGTCTCTTCTGTGGGTTCTGGGGCTTTGTGGTTCTGTTCCGCTTCTGCTTCATTAAATAGCCCCAGCTGCTGTCCATCCCGCATGACATACTCTTGCTTTTCACTGGACTGTCCAAAACGAGCCCGCTGCGCATTTAGCAACAACTCATTCATACGCTCCAGCTTTTGATGCAGACGCGCATTTTCAGCAGTGAGAGTCTGGACAGTTTCTCTTAAGCTTGCCAGTTCCGCTTTATCATTGGAAGCTTCATTTTTGTCCATACTCTCACCGCCTTTCTTGCTTACAATGATACCACAAAACGGCAGAAAAGCACAGCATTTTCAATACTTTTTTGGCTAAAGCAAGTCCTTTTGTGCGCTCTTTCGAATGGCCTTTGGCTGGTCAATCTTTAATCCTTCCATGAGCCAACGGAATGACTGTTTATCCAGCTTCATCAGTTCCGCTTCGCTTCTCGGCCATTGAAATTTCCCGTTATTGAGTCTCTTATACAAAAGGACATAGCCATCACCTGTAAAATACAAAGCTTTCATACGATCTGTCCTGCGTCCGCAAAACAGAAAGATGCTGTTTTCGTCTATCTGTGTACTGAATTGCTGGACAACTACCGCTATTAAACCATCTATTCCTCGGCGAAGATCCGTGTAACCGCAAGCAATATAGTAATCCTCTACTTGGCTCAGATCAATCATTTTGCTTCAGTGCTTGCAGTACAGCCGTAACTGCGTCAATTTCCTGCGAGGGAATTTGAATTTCTGCACCCCGAAAGCGCACCAGGATGACTCCTGAATTTTTGATGCGGTTATCTTCAGGTAATTCTTTTGGCATATCGATTCGAAGCAGTTTTGGTTGGCAGTTGTCCATTAGCGTCAGCCGAATCTTCTTCTGCCAATAGAAATACTGCCGTTCAGAGATATCATTTTCTTTGCAGAAATTCCGGATACTCAGCCCGCTTTCTTGACGCTGGCGTATAATCTGTCCCCATTCTTGCTCTTGGTATGCCATTCGCACTGCCATCACTTCCTCCATGACTTTGCCTCCTTGAAAAGTGTAGTAGCTTACAAAAACTGCAATCTCAGTTTTTGTAAGCTACTACATTATCTCTCCTAAAAGACACTGCTTCCAGCCGTGTGATTATTAAGCCGTTACGTCGCAGCGCCCTTTCTATGTAACCGTCAATTCTGGTGGCGGATAGACAGCAAACCCTATATGAGAGAAAATAGTGACGGCAGTTGTCCTCAATTTGCGACAATTGCCGTTATTATGCTTTAGGAGTGTTGCAGATGACCACTAATGAGCTCAAACATCAGGCAAGTCTTACCAAGTGGAAGGAAATTATTATGACATGTCGAGGTAGTGGACTCGGCGTGAAACAGTGGTGCGCTGAAAACAAAGTGGTCTGGGGGACCTATTATCGTTGGGAACGTGAGATATTCGGGCCTTTTCGAAAAGAAGGGGTGGCATCGGTAGTTCCAGAACCCGCCTTCGTGGAACTTCGGGCTCAGCCAACATGCGAAATACAGGCGGTCGCTGCTGTAGGCACTCCTAATGCGCCACATTTGGCTGCCACTGTTCGCATTGGAAACGCAGCTGTCGATTTCTATTCGGGAGCTGATCCTGTTGTGATAGGGGCATTGTGTCAGGCTATGAAATTATGCTGAACGACTTCAGTGGAGCCGATAAAGTCTACATTGCCTGTGGCAAAACAGATTTGCGCAAGGGAATTGATGGGCTTGCAGCAATTGTGCAACAGCAGTTTCAGCTCGATCCATTTACAAACACGCTGTTTTTATTCTGCGGGGGCCGCAGGGACAGAATTAAGGGCTTGTATTGGGAAAAAGACGGGTTCATTCTTTTATACAAGAGACTGGAACGAGGCTCTTTTCAGTGGCCCCGCAAGGTGTCTGATGTAAAAGCCCTGACACCGCAACAATACCGTTGGCTGATGGAAGGGCTCAACGTGGAACAGCCAAGAGCCCACCAGCCAATGACAGGAATTGCAGTAGTCTGAATTCCGTCAAAACAGAGAAAAAAGAATCTCCATTGAACTGAATCATTTAATTTGCGGAGCTACTTGTGGGAAAATCTTATGAGTAGCTCTGCTTTTGCCGTTTTGTTCTCCACAAATCTCTATAAAGGCTGGCTTTTGTGGAATATGAAATCCAGCCAGCAGGAGACTTCTCCACGTCATAATGACGAATACGGGATCATGCAGCCATTGAAAACACTGGATTTGCAAGGACTGTGGCGGTATAATTAAAGCATGAAGAATGAAAAAGCAAAAAGCAATCTGGGTGAGATGGTAAGCATTTCCCAGACGGAATATGAAAAATTTCAGTCATTGGAAAGCCGGCTTGCACAGGCAGAACTCCAAAATAATTGGCTGTTGGAGCAGTTGAAGCTATCCAAAAAGAAACTCTTTGGCCAATCCACAGAGCAGGCCGGCGAAGCTGTTGTGGAGCAACTCAGCCTCGTATTTAACGAAGCGGAAGCACTGGATGCAAAGAGCGTAGAGGACGGAATTTCCGACACGAAGGTGAAATCCCACACCCGTAAGCGCCGTAATGGCAGCATTGAAGATATAATTCCAGAAAATCTGCCGGTGGAACGTGTGGAACATCGTCTGCCGGATAAGGAACAGGTCTGCCCTGTCTGTGGATCTGAGATGGTGGAGATTGGAACAGAGACCCATCGTGCTCTGAAAATTGAGCCACCTCGTTATAGCGTAGTGGAGGATATTTATTATACTTACGCCTGCAAAGCGTGCAAAACGGAAACGGATGAGGCGCTCATTGTAAAGACGCCGAAGGAGCCCACTGTTCTGCCAGGCAGTTTTGCTTCTCCCGAGGCAATTGCCCATATCATGACGCAGAAATTCGTCATGTACAACCCGTTGTACCGGCAGGAGCAGGAGATGAACCGTGGTGGACTGAAGCTCTCCCGGCAAACCATGTCCAACTGGATTCTGCGGGCGGCAGATGACTGGCTGAAGCCGATTTACGAGCAGCTCCACCGGCAGCTTTTGCAGCGAAAGGTGCTTCATGCGGACGAGACCACGCTGCAGGTACTGAGGGAGCCGGGAAAATCCACCTCCAGCAAGAGCTACATGTGGATTTACCGCACTAGCGGAGATACCGTCCAGCCCATAGTCCTGTATGATTACCAGCCAAACCGCAAGGCAGAAAACGCGGAGCAATTTTTGGGTGGATTTAAAGGATGGCTTCATGCGGATGGCTACCAGGGCTACCACAAGCTGCCGGACAGAATCCGAGTGGTTGGCTGCCATGCTCATGCGCGGAGAAAGTTTGACGAAGCGTTGAATACGCTCTCCTCCGAGGCACGCAGAGGCTCAAAAGCAGCAGAGGGCGTGGCCTTTTTCTCCCGGCTGTTCCAACTGGAAGATACCTTTGCGGCAATGGTGCCGGAAGAGCGATATACAAAGCGGCTGGAACAGGAAAAACCCGTTCTGGACGCTCTACTGTCGTGGGCAACAGAGTTAATGCCGAAAACAGCGCCGAAATCTGCGCTTGGGAAAGCATTGCATTACCTGCTGGAACAGTGGCCGTACCTGATACGATATCTGGAGGACGGGCGTTTGGAATTGAGCAACAACCGCGCTGAACGCAGTATCAAGCCTTTTGTTATGGGCAGGAAAAATTTTCTGTTTGCCAATACGCCGGCGGGAGCTCACTCCAGCGCAGTGATCTACAGTATTATTGAAACTGCAAAAGAAAATGGCTTGGATCCATACCGGTATTTGCTTTGGATCTTCCAGACTGCGCCGAAGCTGGCGCAGAGTTGTGATGACTGGGGCGCGCAGCTTCTTCCCGAGTGTGCGCCAGAGGGATGCCGTTGTCCCGACTCAATGAAGGAGGACGAGTGTAGATGAAACTGAAGAAACATGGCGTATTTTCGGTTGACTTTGTAATGAGTTATGTCGATGGTGAAATAAGCCTGTGGGAATTTGATTTGGACTATTCTGGCTATGTCATAGAGCATTTTGGGGCATTTGAAACGGAGAACCCAAGGCTGGCGGCGAAGTTTGTCAGGACGGTGGATGCAGCATACTCCAATTTTTCCTGGATGAAGGACGATGCTTTTAGGCAAGCTATTTCCTACGCCCTCGACGATTTTTTCGGTACGGCCAAAATCACAGATATTTAATGATTGAACCCGCTGGTTACCATCTGTGGGAACCCAGCGGGTTTTTACGTCCTCAGCTTTGACGGCAAGGGGCCGGGCATATTGCCCGGCCCCTTGCCGTTTGTTTCCGTTTTCCAGATCAGTTCTGTGAGCCGTCTTCGTCTCTGCGCTTTTTGCCCAGCAGTGAGACCCAGACCAGACCGATTCCGGACACACCGGCCGCCAGGATCCACAGGACAAGATTGTCGCCGGTCTTTGCCGGAGTGGCTGCCAGCGGAGTCTCCCCGTCGGGAATGTCGGTCTCGGGTACGTCAGTCTGAGGAACATTGCCCTTGGGAATGTCCGTGGTAGTTCCGGGAGTGGGACTCAGCGGAGTGGGGTTGTTGGGAATCACGACAGGGGTAGGAGTATCGTCGTCGTCATCGCCGCCGCCGCCAGAGGGCGGGTTGTAAGAAGTGCCGGTGTAGTAATAATTCAGAATAAAGTTCTCGCGACCTTCAACGGCTGCCTTATCCTGCGCTGCTGCCGCTGCGCTGTCCAGCGTGTAGCCGGAGACCGCATAAGCATGATCAGCCACAGTGATCGGGCTGCCCCAGGCAACATTCTCGTTCTGAGTACGGGAGAGATTGGGCTGTTCGGTCTGGACGCCGCCGGAAACATTGAAGTAGTGATGTTCAAATGTGACGGCGATGGCTGTATTGTCTACCCGCACGAAGTACAGATTGATCGTGTTGATGGAGTCAGCATCTTCTGCGTCATACTTGGAGGCGATGGTGACAGAAGTATCACCGGAAGAATACACATAGTCGGAATGGCTGTCAAAGGTGCTCCAGACGGTATTGGTGGGAATGCCATTTTTATCCGTATCCACGCTTACGCTGGAGCCCTTCACCTGGCCCAAAGTCACATTGACCAGTTGACTATCGGTGTAGGAGCCAACCACACCGTTGGTCATGGTGGCATAATGGCCAATGACCTGATAGGCATAGTCATCATAGGTATTAGTGATGACCCAGGAATTCTTAATCACGTTGCCGTTCTCGTCTTTGTCAGCTGTAACTGTGCCGGTATAATCGGCAACGGCCGTTTCAACAACGGAGTAAGCTATTTCCTGGCCGGTGGTCAGATCGTACTGATCCAGGTCGTCAAAAGAACCAACCCAGCCGTCGCTCTGGTTCAGGATCAACGTCTTGTTGGAACCGTCACCATTCTTCACAGCCTCTGTGACAGGTGCGCTGTTCACGTCGTGGGTAACCATCAGGGTGACGATGACGGGGGCCTTGGGCGCAGAGGAGGGATTGGAACCGTTCCAGACCTTCTCAACGCTGACAGAGGTCGTCGCCTGATTAATGGTGTTGATGAAGATATTGCCGTTTTCACTCTTGTCGGAGGTATAACTGTCGACAGTCGCTTCCTCCTCCACCGTGTAGGGAATCTTCACACCGCTGGCGTCATACTTAGGTAGTGTATTGCCGCTAGCGTCCTCAGTAAAGGTATAAGTGGTATCGCCGTTGGGCAGGGTGTGCCTTGCAACCTCTGTGCCGTTGGCCTTCAGAATGAAGGTCGCATCAGGGTGGGTGGTACCCACAGGATCGACCCACACCTTCTCAAAGGAGACAGAGGTGGTATCGGCCTGGCCGGGCTGCAGGGTGTTGGTCACGGAAAAGCTACTGATTGCGGTGTTATAGTTGGTAACGGCGTCTTCCGACACGGAGTAGGTGTACTTTACGGTGCCGTCGTCGCTGAAGGCGGGCCACAGACCGTCTTCACAATCTGGGTTGACAAATTTCGCCAACTGGGTATTTGCATCGCTGTCCTTAGCAACAGTAACGGTTTTCACTGTTCCAGAGGAGCCGTCAGATCCGGTGCGGATCAGATTCAGCGAAATGGAATCGGGGCGGGTTCCGTCTGCATTCGTGTTATCCACCCAGTTCTTGATGGCAGAATACGCAGCGTAGGTATTGGTGATGGTATTGGTAATAGTGAAACCGCCAGTCATGTTGCCGGTGACAACGCTGGTGTAGCCGCTAACAGTTCCTTCCGTCACAGTGTAGCTGATGACGTTGCGGGCTGCATCGTACTTGTCAAGGTTCTCGAACGTATGCCCGGTCTCCGTATAGGGCATCTCATAAGAGGCTGCCACGTTGGAGCCGTTCATCACATTGATGGTGATATTGGGGCGCTCGGATGCCAGCCTCCCGGCATCCCTCCAGACCTTGACTGCATCGACAGAAATCTTGACCTGGGTCAGTGTGTTGGTCACGATGAAGCCATGGGTCATATCGCCGGTGACATAGCCGGCGTCATAGCCGGAAACCTGAGTGTCTTCACGGACGCCGTAAGTGATCTCAGCATAATCTGTCACATCGTAGCTGCCGTCTTCATTGGCGGTGGTGCTGTAAACTGCTTCGTACTTGGGAAGATCGGTGAAAGAATTGGCCCAGTTTCCATCGGTCAGCTCAATGGTCTTGCCGTCCACGTCCTCGAATTCACCGCTGGCATTCAGGCGGGTCAGCTGGATGGTGACTGCGGTGCGGCCGTCGGTATTGCCGCCATCGACCCACGCCTTCTGAACATTGACGGAGGTGGTCTCCGTCACGTTCTGGACGTTGGTGACGGTGAAGCCGGTCTCAACAGAGCCCTTGATAGACTGCGTGGCGTAGCCAGGCACTGCATCTTCGGTCACGGTATAGCTGATAGCCGCGCCGGTGCTCTTGTCATACAGAGGTGCCGTAAAGCTGCCGGTCCAGTTGCCGTCGGAGGTCAGCGTTTCGGAATCCACCAGAGTCGTGCCGTTCATCAGGTTTACGATGACGCCGCTCTCGGGGCGGGCGGATTCAGACACGTCGACCCATTCCTTAGTAACGGCAATGGTCGCATTCTCCGTTTCCGTCAGGGTGTTGGTCAGGGTTGCCGCATTGTCGACAACCGTGACATTTCCGCTGGTCAGATCATAGCCCTCAACGGCTTCTTCTCCAAGCGTATAGACGATCTTCTTAGCGGTGCCGTTGATGAAATCGTAGGTAGGAATACCATCGTTCTCATGTCCGGAAACCTGATTGGTCTCGGTAAAGACTGCCTGCCAGTCAGTCGCTGCGGTGGCGGTTGCCTGTGCGATCAGGGTTGTGTCTTGATAGAGATTCATGGTGACGCCAGCGGCAGGACGGGTATTATAGACATTGTTGTAGTCCACCCAGATTTTCGTAGCCGTGATGGTGGTATTCTGCTGGGCAATCGTGTTGGTCACGGTGAAGCCATCGGTCATGTTGCCAGTGATAACGCCGCTGCCATAGCCATCCACCAGATCCTCGGTAACAGTGTAGGTATAGGTCTGACCGTTGTCATTATAGCGGTCCAGATCCTCAAAGGTATAGCTCCAGGGAGTGGCCTCACTGCCGGTCAGTGTGACAGCAGAGCCGGCCGGAATCGGCTGCGCGTCATCATCAGACTGTTTCCACAGATGAATGGTCGCGCTCTTGCCGCTACCGTTCAGGCCGTCATCATTCCAGTGCTTGGTCACGGAGACGGAGACCGGCGTATCAAAATCAGACACCGTGTTGGTAATGATAAAGCCAATGGTGTTTGCAGCTGTAACGCTATTGTCGCCGCCCACCGTGGTCGTAAATCCAGTAACAGGATTTCCGTTGGTGTATTCCTCGGCAACGCTGTAAACCAGCTTTTCGCCGGTATCCAGATCCCAAACGGGAACGTTCGAAATTGTTGCCGCCCAATTGTTGCCGGAATTCAGCACGGCGCTCAGGCCGGGCTGGGCCACACCGTTGACCGTCAGCGTCACGCGGATGGGCTTTCGCTGAATGCCGGGGGCGATCCAGTTCTTTGTGACCTGGACAGACTGATAAGTCTGTGCCAGCTTGTTCTCAATCTTCAGGCCACTGGCAGAGACGTTCTTGCCGCCGTCGGTGGTATCTTTCATAGAAACAGAGCCCCAGGCAACCGTTACTTCATAGGTATGGGCGGATGCTGCATTGTAGCCGGCGGCAGCGGTCTTTTCCGTCAGCGTATAGGTGTGGCCGGAGGGAATGTTGCTGAAGGTCACAACGCCGTCCTTGCCGCCCTTGTTGGAAGAGGTTGCGGAATAGGTCACCTTGGATGCAGGGTCCGTCAGCGTGAACTCAGCGCCGTTCAAGGCCTTTTTTCCGGTCTCATGGGCGACCTTGGTAAAGGTTAGATTTCCATACAGGCTCTTGACCATCGGAACATTGAAATAGGCCGTACGCACCTGCGTGTCCAGCGTTCCAGTGGTGTCCTGTACTCCATTTTTGGTATGCAGGGCATACACGAGCTGGGTGGCGGCATTGGTCTGTGCCGAGCTGTCCGGCTGAGCAAGAGAGGGATTCTGATTGTTCAGCTTCACAGTGTAGGCGCAGGTATAGGTGTAGTAAGTCTTGCTGCCTTGCTTTGTCGTCTGATACGTAGTATCCTTCTTCAGGTTCCAGTTAACTGTACCGGCAGAGGCATCATAGCTGATGCAGGAGGCAGAGCGGAGCAGGGTCACGGAGTTCTTGTCCATTACAGAGGACATGGGATCTGTGACCATCCAGGCCTCGGAAGAGACCTTGATCTGGCTGACAATCGTGCCGAACACAATGGTCAGAGCCGAGGCATTAGTCGCATCAAAATACTCGTCAACCGCAGTGTTGTGAGAGGGCTGCAGAACCGCACTGGCGGTTTCTCCGCTGGTCTGAAAGCCGACGGAGTACAGCTTAATGCCGCTGTGGTTGGTTTTCAGCAGGGTAGCCTGAGCCTGAGCGCCTATTATGGACATATACGTATTATTCCACTTTGGGTAGGATACGCCACCGGTGGGGACAACGGTGGTGCCATAATCAGTGCCATAATAACGGTTGGTTTCGCCGTCAGACATGAAGACCACGTTGTTGGAATTGGCCGTATAGGCGGCACTGTTGGAAGTTTTCAGGTCGGTCAGCATGGCGTCTGCCGCGCGGAAGCCTGCCTGGCAGTTAGTGGCGCCGTAATCTGTGCTGGTATCATTAAACAGATGTTTGCGCAGACTGGTACTATGGGTAACGCCGCTAGCATTGGAATAGCTCTGGCAGACCACATCATAATTAGAATAAGAGGCCTTTGCGGTAGCTGCGGAAGTCGTCCAGTCCAGCAGAACGGCGGAATCGGAGGTGTGCAATTTCTGGTAATCATTATTGCCGCCGTAAACCACGATGGCTACCCGGTTGGCGGTATTACCGGCGGGCAGGAGCTTGTCGATAAAGCTGCTGGCGGCGGATTTCAGCGCCGTCCAGCGGGTGTTGCTCCGGGACCATCCGGGCTGACCCGGCTGAATATCTCCTTGGAATCCACGAACGAAGTCCATGGAGGTGGACACGTCGAACACCAGCACTACATTGGCGCCGGTGGCCTGACTGTAATTCTTGACTTCTTCGCTGGTAGTGACACCCAGCGTGACCTTGAACACATTCTCGGTATTAGTACCTTCAATGGTTTTTGACAGCGTTACGCCGTCCGTAGTCGTGTAGGTACCGCTGTCTGCAGTCGCCAGCTGCACAGCACCGGTTGTATCATACGTCGCATACTTTCCGGTGATCTGCTGTGCACTGGTGTCGCTGGCGGCAAATGCCATTGTTGGCAGCAAACTGAATGTCAGCACCAGCGCCATCAGCAGGGATAAAACTCTCTTTCTCGTTGCTTTTGCCATCATTTCGTTCTCCTTTCAAATTGTGAGATCGAAATACTTGGCGGCCGGGCAAGCATGACGTCTCCGCTTTAGCTCCCGCGCTTTGCGTCCCGGGGTTTCCCACCGGTTTGCCTTTTCAGTAATTTCCTCTTCCTCTGATTCTCCCTCGTGCGTTAACTTATGCTTGCCCGGAGCTTTCCGTTTTGCATACTCGCGGAAATCGCGCTGTCCATCAGAAAAATCAATTCCAGTGCGCTACGGAAACTCTCCTCCTTTCCCCCTTCCAGCCATGTGACACAGCCCTGCCAGCTGGCGTTCTGCCGGAACAGGATCTTGACGGTGAAGGTAGCCAGTTTTCCTCGCCGCTCTCCGTCCCCAGAGCTGACGGCAGCCGGGCCGGCCAACGGGGCGAACTCCCGTCTCGCGGTGAAAGACTGGGGAAACTTCATTTCGTCCAGCAGGCTTTCCATCATGAGGAGGAACTGCATCAGGCTTTCAAAAGCTTCCCCACCGTCCAGAGACGCGTTGTAGATTCTGCCCCTCGGCTCGCTCTCCTGGTAGGAGTCGATGCATACGATTGTCGTCCGATACTCATTGCCGGTCATTTTACCTGACATCAGCAAATCCTCCTCTACCTTTACTCTGGACTGAGTATATCACACGGCGGTTACAGAACCGGTTATATTTTCAAATTTTGCTTTCAGGCGTCTTGTAAAATTTTTAGTACAATTTTGGATATTTTGACCATATTGTATCCTCGGCGGTGGCTCCTTAAACCCGGGAACAGTGTGCCAGCTGTTATCCTCTATCGCGCCTTCACCAGCTGTTTCCGGACTGGCAGCCACCAATACTTGGGATACAGCCGCAGATATAACTCCAACACCCGCCATCAGATTTGGCGGTTAATACAGTAATGCCTTGGTTACGGCAGTCCACTATTTTTTCTTGCCATTCCTGTAGCTTTGCCTCGTGTTTCAACTCTGTTGAAGTCTTTGCCATTTCTCCGCAATTGTAGTGGCGGATATTCTCGAGAATTCCCGAGAATGTCCGCCACCATTTTCTCACAGAGTATGTGTTGCTTCCACCCGTCCTCAGCTTTGACGCTTACCTTTCTATGCTTATTTTAGCGTGTTTTCCGCTCTTATCAAGCGCAGACAGCGGCCCCGGACGAAAGTCCGGGGCCGCTGTTCTTACGTACAATACATGCGCGCGGGGGTCTTTTCAATCAAAAGATCAATTAGGCCTTACCGGGAGTGATGTCGCGGACATAGAGTGTAGCAACCGTACCGTAGTCGCTGGAGTTGGGGTTGCCGTTGAAGACAAACGCCAGATCCACAGTGTAGTGGGTGTCGTTGAGCATAGCGGTATCCGCAGCATCAATGCTGGCATAGGTGCCATCTGCAACGAGCTTGTCACGCAGGGTGACATACACGGTGTTCAGATCCTCCAGAGAGGAGACATTCCAGCCGTCGCCAGAGCAGTCGATCACGTCGGCGTTCTTGACCTTCAGATCCTTAGAGGCCACATACGTATTCGTAGTTCCGTCGACATTCGTCACGGTATTATCGAAGCTGGGAACCAGATATGCGTTGTTGGAACGAGTTGCGTTGTAAATAGCGCCCATCGTATAGGTTGCCTTAGGCAGAACGGAGGTGTCCTTGGTCAGCTTAGTGAACTCGTTGACAGAATACACGCCGTCGGTCACAGAGTAGGTGTAGAACTTGCCAGCCATACCGGAGATCTGCTTGGAGGCAACCAGACCGGTCTGCAGGGTGCCATCGATATAAGCGTCGAACATGGTGACGGTCTTGCCGGAAGCATTGGTGGCAGTGCCGTCAGCACTCTTGACGTACAGGACGTTGGCGCTGGCTTCCACATCGGTGTCGTTAAAGACGACAACGTACTGCACGCGGGTGTTGTTGTCGTTCTGGATCGCAACCAGAACCTGAGAAGAAGCGGTGGTCTCCTGCACGCCGTCCTTGACGGTGATGGAGTCCACGTCGGCACCATCCCAACCCACGAAGGAGAACTTCACAGAGCCATCGTAGTAGTCGCCGCCGTCAAACTGGCTGTCGCCCTTGCTCACGTGGTAGCCGACATCAGAAGCGGACATCTTCGGGAGGTCAGCAGCAATGGTAGCAACATTATTTGCCTTAACACCAGCCTTAAACGTGCCAAGCTTGTCATAACCGCCCTCGATCTTATACTCGGCGTTGGAAGTGGTGCTGGAGCTGTACTTGTACACGCCGCCGGAAACCAGAGCACTGATGCCGTTGTTGCTGGCGTTGGTGCCCAAGTTCAGAGAGACAGCGCTGCCACTCAGATCCCAACCCTGCGCCATGTTGGTGTTGCGTCCGTCCACGGTGCTGGTGTACATCTCATCAAAGATGAAGTAGTCGGAACCGGACTCCACGTCAGTGGCGTAGATCACGTTGCCATAGGTGTCCAGATAGGCAGTGGTATTGTTAGTGGAGGTCAGGGTGGTGGAAGCGGAGAGCTTGCTGTCGGCAGAGTCAGCCTTCAGAGCCAGATTGTACTTGGTGCCCGCAACGGTGATGTTGTTGACGCCGGTCTGGTTGTGAGAGCCTGCGGTGAAAGCAGACAGCTTGCCGGTGACGGTCTGAGGAACGGTAACAGACATCACGTCATTGTCGGAGACGGTAACCAGCACATAGTCGTCAGCCTTCAGAGCGGACAGAGCAGCGTAGCAATTATCGTCAGACTTGACCTCGTTGAGTGTGACGCCGACACGGTTGCTCTCGGGGTTCTTCAGGGTCACGCCGGTAGAGGTGACCTTCTTGATCTGCATGAGATAGGTATCGACGACCACGACGGAGTCGATCTGATCGGCGACGCCGTCTTTCAGATAGACCTCGATCAGACGGCCGTTACCAGCCAGATCGGGGATCGTGTTCTTGGCAAAAGTCAGAGTCTTAGTGTTATCGCCGCTCTTAAAAGTGGTGACAGCTGTATCGGAGTTCATATACAGGGCAGCGGTATAAGTGACTGATCCAGAAGATGTGGCGACAGTGGTAGAGAAGTTCAAATCGTTCAGGCCCATGGACTTCAGCTTATCGGTAGCGGTGTCGCCGGAAGCACGGGTAGTGAAGGTGTAGTCGGGAGTCAGCGCATAGGTGCCGATGGCGACGTTCTTGTAGCTCCACTTGTTAGAGGGACGGCCGAAATCGTCGCGAGCGGTGCCTTGATTGATCAGCTTCAGGTCGGCAAAGTGATCCTCGCCGAACTCCAGAGTGTAGTTGTTGGAGTTGTTACCAGTAGTACCCTTGCCGATGTTCTGATTGATGTTGGTATTGTTGCTAGTCTTGTAGTCGCGGGTGGCGTTGATAACAACGCTGGCATCGCCAGCTACAACGTTGGTGCCGCCGGAATACTCGACCTCGGTGGCCTTTAAGGTGTTCAGAGCCAGCAGGCAGGCACCCTCACGGGTGACACCGGCGTTGCCCTGGAAAGAGGTCTTGAAGTTGTCGAACAGGCCGGCGACGTTACCCAGCTTCGCCACGTTCATAGTCCAGCCGGAGCCAGTGAAGCCCTCGATCTTGCCGTCATAGCCCAGAGCGCCCAGCAACATCTTTGCAAACGCATAGCCGGTCAGGGACGCGGTGGGACGGAAGGTGCCGTCAGAGTAGCCGTTAATGTAACCAGCGGTCTTGCAGTAGCTAATAACACCAGCAAAGGTGTTGGTGGTCGTGACGTCCTTGTAAGGAGCGGCGGCGACCGTCAGGTTGGAAGCGGCCTCGGAGCCGATCATCAGGGAAACGATGATCTTGGCGGCAGCGCCGCGGGTCAGAGCCCCGGTGGGCTTAAAGGAACCGTCCTCATAGCCGGTGATAATGCCCAGCTTGTTGAGAACCGCAACTGCTTCCGTGTACTGGACATCACTCTTGTCAGTGAGGTCGCTGTAATCGGTAGCACCGGCGCCGATAGTGACCAGAGACATGGTCATAACCAGTGCCAAAACCAGGGAAAGAAACTTTTTCATGGATTTGCCTCCTTTTAAATTTGGCGGAAAAGCATAGATTCAAAGCCTGTACTGTATTGCTATGGCTACTTAAATGCAATACTTTCTTACGGGTAATGAGCCCATGGATTTTCCTCCTTTAAAATTTGCCGCTTTTACTTCGTTACATGACTTTTACCAAGTTGGCAATATGTACCTGTTTCAAAGCATACACGGCATTATGTTTTGAACATCCAAGGAGGTCTCTCGTTGCCCGGCGCACATACCGTGGCTAGCCGGTCCCGTATCTGCTCCGGGAACAAGATACACCCCTTCTTCTGTTCATGGTGAATTCTAACAGACGCAAAGCCAGAAAGCAAGATGTGGAAGTCAATCGTAACATAATTGTAATAGAAGGAGGGGGAGCTTTGCAGAGTACAGAGCCTAAATTGCCCGGTATTTTTTCTGTGGCTCGCGAGTCACCAGCCCCTCCGTAAGGGCACGGTTGAGATAGTAATTTGTTAGCGTGCCGTTCCCCTTCAACCCTGACCGCTCAGCCAGCTCCCTTGCGGCAAAGATGCGGTTCTCCGCCCGAAGCGCCGCAAGACTTTTCAGAACCCGCTCCCAGTTGGTCTCATAGCCAGGAAGGCGGTAAATGCGGCTCTCTTTTGAATAGACAATCAGTCCTTGTTCTTCTAGTCGGCTAAGGGAACGTCGCACATCCTCCTGAAAAACACCACACTCTGTGGCCAGAGGCTCAATAGGTCCTGTGCCATTCCGTTGCACCAGAGAATAAAGCTTCCGGTCCAAAGCGGACTGCCCGCCAATCCGTTGGTATTCTCCGCGGAGCCGCCGCAGGGACAGGCTCCCCAGCCCACAGGAAATAAAAAATTCTCCAATACGGCGGTTGATGAAGGCGGGCTCCAGTTGTGCGCCAGAGCAAACTCCCGTGAGTACATGACCTTCCAAAGAACTACTTTTCTTCCATTGACGCATCTGCTCCAAAAGGATTGGGGGGATCTGGCCCTCATTCTCCTCTATCCGCCAGACACCGTGGGCCAGATCAATTTGCTCCCACGTTAATGTCTGCATTTGTTTTATCGAGAGATTTCCCTGCCAGGAAAGATAAATGGCACGCGTTTCCACAGTATCCCCTGCTGCCTCCAGCGCCACAGAGAGGGCATCTGTGCCCCCAGGATCCAGTCTTTCCTCTCGGCGGGTAGCGGGTAGGTTATGACCGTAGAGACTGGCAATACGATGAAGCGAAACTCGTTCCATCCCTGTCATGCGGCATACTTCTTCTTGGGGAAAACTGTCCAGCCAGCGTAGAACAGCAGCATATCGCAGATCCCGCAGGTTTAGTTGCTGTAAGCCGACCGTCTCAAATGCCTTTTTCGTAATATAAGCCAAGGTTTTTCGAGTTATGGGTTCAAGCGGCTTGCTGCGGGAATACACAACATAAGTCCCCCGTTTGGGTGTTTCGTTCAGAACTAACTCTAGCTGGGCACAGCAAGGGACTGCCCTTTTTCCAATTTTGAGAACCTTGGAGACTTCATCTATTTCTTCCCAGCGCAGGGATTGGATCTCTGATGTGCTCAGTCCTGCCCACCAAGCTAGTGCTATGGTCACTCGGGCCGCAGGAGCCAGCGTCTCTCCTTTCAGCAAAGCGTTCATTCGCGCTTCATCCGGTAGCTGTGGAATATCATCTTTTTCTGGTTCCAGTTGGTTCATATAGTCATATCTCCTACACTATGGTAAGTTAAGCATGGTAAACGGACACTCTCATTTGTTTATTCAGTTCTTATTTTACCATATCTAAAGCAGTTACAACACTAGATAGGCCCCTTCTTCTGTTCATTCTGAATTGTTGTAAATGGTAAGATAGAGTACACACTTTTCAGCCAATAGAACTGCACAGTTTTTCGCCACATAAAGTGCACAGTTTTTAGCCAAGACTGCGCAGCCTCCGCAAAGCTGGTAAAATGAAGCCAGTCGAAACGGAGGTGGCGAGAAATGAAGGGGTATCGTGTGTACAATTCAATTAAGCAATTAAAAGACATGGGTTTCAAGCGAGCCGCCGTGGCGGCACAGCTTCAAATCAATCGCCGGACAGTGGACCGGTATTGGGCCATGACGGCTGACGAATACGAAGCTCAGCAACAGACTCTAAAGCGCGGAAGCAGTTTGGACGATTACCGCGACCAGATTCTGTACTGGCTGCGAGCTTATCCAACTCTCTCTGCCGCGCAGGTCTGCGACTGGCTAAAAGAGCATTACAACGAGGACTTCCGGGAACGCACCGTCTCCCGGTACGTCAAGCGGCTGCGTGAGGAATACGGCTTGAAGAAGGCCCCCAACCCGAGAGACTATGAAGCCGTTCCTGAGCTTCCGATGGGGCAGCAGGTGCAGGTTGACTTTGGCCAGCTCCTGATGCCGAATGTTGACGGCGGGCAAACCAGAGTCTACGCAGCAGCCTTTTTGCTTTCCGCATCCCGATACAAATATGCCGAAATGCAGAGCCGTCCTTTTACAGCGGCAGACTTGGTAAACATGAGCCACAACTGTTTCAGATACTTCGGGGGAATGCCGCGTGAAATGGTTTTCGACCAGGACAGCATTGTGTGCGTGAGCGAAAATGCCGGAGATATTGTCTACACCTATGAATTTGAGAAGTTCCGGCAAGAGACCAAAATGAACATTTATATGTGCCGTGGGGCCGACCCAGAAAGCAAGGGCAAGATTGAGAATACCGTGAAATATATAAAGGGCAATTTTCTGAGTAACCGTCTCTATGTGGATGACGGGATTCTCAATGGCAGCTGTCTGGAATGGCTGGCACGCACCGCCAATGCGAAGGTGCATGGAACCACAAAGCGTATTCCTGTGGAAGTCTTTCAGGAAGAACGGGAGCAGCTGCGGCCTCTGGTGGGCTTTGATGAGGCGTCCCGTCCTGTTGTCTGCCGTACCGTCCGAAAGGACAACACGATTATCTACGACAGCAACCGTTATTCCGTTCCTCTGGGCACCTACAACAAGCAGCCGGAGGTGCGCATTGACACGAAAGACGGCATTCTTTACATCCAGACCATATTTGGCGAACCGATTTGTGAGCACCGCATCTCCAGCGGCAGAGGGCTCCTTATTCAGAGCAAAAATCATACGAGAGACCGCACGACCGCTTTGGACAAGCTCCAGAATGACTTGGATACGCAGTTGGAGCACAGCGCCACAGAGTTCTTGCAGGCTATCCGTACGGAGAAAACAAGGTATTCCAGAGACCAATTCCGTATCGTCCAGTCCATGATTGACCAGTACGGTGTTCCCGCGGTGCTGGAGGCTGTTGATTTCTGCGAATACAGCAATCTCAGCAGCGCCAATATTTTAAAGGATTATCTCACCCACAAGACCAAGGAAGCTCCCAATACTGCATTGCTGATTTCGCCTGCTGCATCCGTTATACCTGTGGCTGATGTAAAATACCACGTAACCACGCAAAAACGGCCTTTGGATGTCTATGCAAAAGTGGGGGTGAGATGATGTTGACACCGCAGGAACGCGTGTTAAACCTTTTGTCCGACCTCCGCATCCAGCCGGTTGATTTCGATACCGTATACGCCGGCAAAAACGACCTGACGCCGCTGGAGAGCGTGGAGCTTTTCCTGCTGGAAGAACAACGGCTCCGTGTTGAGAAACAAACCTTGTTGCGCCGCAAAAGAGCCGCACTTCCCGCGGAAAAGACGATTGACGCTTTTGACTTTGGCTTCCAGCGCAGTGTGACCCGGGAGCAAATGCTCCGGCTGAGTGACATGACTTGGGTGGAGCAGGCTTACAACATCTGCTTTCTGGGGCCACCCGGCGTTGGAAAAACGCATCTTGCTTTGGCGTTGGCTGTGCGAGGGCTCAACCTCGGATATGCCGTTGCGTTTGAAACACTTTCCGACTTAATGTCCGTGCTAAAAACGGCTGAAATCTCGGGTGCAAGCAAGCGACGTTTGAAATATTTACAGAAAGCCGCCCTCGTTGTGGTGGACGAAGTGGGCTTCATGCCCTTGACTCCGGCAGAAGCGAATCTCTTCTTCGGTTTTGTATCTTCCATGTCCGAAAAGACCTCGCTGATTATTACCTCCAACAAGGGCTTTGATGAATGGGCTGATTTCCTTGGCGACGCCACCATTACGACGGCTATCCTTGACCGGCTCATCCACCACTGCGAGATTATTAACATGACTGGCAACAGCTACCGCTTAGCTCACCACCAGTCCATTACCAGCTAAAAACCGGCTGTGAAAAAGTGTGCATTTGCTGGCGAAAAAGTGTGTACTTTACTTGACTGCTTACAATTGTAGCAGTTTTTCGACGATACTACAAATTTTCTAATTTGTAATGCACATATAACACATCGTCTAAGATCAAAATATGACGAGACATCAGTATTTAAAAATTCTTGACACCTCAGTTGATTCTATATATAAATATGGTATATAAGCCGAAGTGACGAGGTAAATATGCAAATCAACAAAGAGTTACTTGATGCCAAAACCCAAGAGAAATTGATCCTGTTTCTGCATACCGACGAGCCATCAAGCGGGAAAATTATTTTGTTATTGGGACTGTATGCAGGACTGACTACGGGAGAAATCGCACAATTAAAATGGTCGGATATTGATTTCGGCAAGTGTGTCCTGAATGTTTGTAGGAGGGCCATCCCTCTTTCTGAAGATTTATCAACAGTCCTTTTATGTGAAAAACAACGTGGCGCGTATGTGATTTTTTCAAGGAAGGCGAAGTGTGGGCCGACAACTCGGATGAACATTGCGTGGACGGCCAGAAATGAACTGAATGCGGTCGGGCTTCCCGACATTACTCTGCGGGATTTGCGGGCCTTGTATATTCTGCGAGCAGTTGAGAAACTTCCAATAAAGGAGGTAGCGCGCATTTCCGGGTGTGAGATTGTAACACTTCGGGATTTCGTCAAGAATAATTGCCCGGAAACACATTTGCCAAAGCCCAAATCAGAGCACACGCCCTGGGACGCTGCTCAGTTTGAAATGGCCCTAGAACGGGAAGGCGATACGTTGGACACACGTATCGTCTGGTTGTGCTGGCAAGGCGGACTCACTTTGAAGGAAATGCCCGATCTATACTGGGAGAATATCTCTTTCCAGCAGCAAACATGGCAGATTCGTGGTACTTCCTGTCGCATACCGCTGGAGATGTGCGAACGGCTCCAGAACTGGGAACTACCGGAGCGTAGAATTGGCCCTGTTCTGCGAGGAAAACGCTCTGGAAAACAACTCGACCCGATATTTGCTATAAAACGCGCACAAGAATTTTTGATTCGGAACGGTTTTGAATCAGCTACATTTTCTAACCTTCGAGGAGGCTTCTTTAAACCCTCCACCCATGATCTTTCGGATAAGATTTTAGATGTAATGGCGAGAGAAAAAATAATGAGCATCACACAGCTTGTCCGGGAAACCGGTGAGCCCAGAAAAAATGTTGAGCAATGCCTTCACAACCTTATTCAAAGCGGTAAGCTGCGCTACTCCGAAATGGAACAACGCTATTTATTGTCAGACATCAAGACCAATAGAGAGAATATCTACGCGATAATTGCAGAGTGTCGACAATTGGGGACACCCCTCACAGTGAATGAGGTGGCCGCTAGGCTTGGATTGGCAAAAAATCTTATCCTATATTATTTGCATAAAGCCGAAACGCAGGGCGACATCAAGAAGATTCAACCGCAAACTTATTTATGCATTTGAATACCCCTGTCCCGATTCTCATACTTTATGACACCAAGCCGTCCTCAGCTTTTTTTGTTTCACATGTCAAATTTGTGACCAGTCTTGCCACTGACTTGTTGCTATAGGCCAACAGCTTCTCGATAATCTACCATCCTGATTACGCCTCTGAGAATTGCCACTCAGAGGCTTTCATTTTCCACATATTCCATTAGATCACCAGGCTGGCAGCGCAAAAGACGGCACAGGTGATCTACAGTATCAGTTCGAATGAGTTCGTTTTTTCGGAGCTTATTAACGGTGGCTGCGTGTAATCCATTTTGGCGGAGCCAATATGTGGCGGTCTTACCCTCTGTTGCGAGCCGCGCAAACAACTTATCATACTTAATCAAAGCTATCCCTCCCTAAAATAGTTTACCAATTCCGTTTGTCTATTACAATGTACAAATCTTACAAAGAATATTGTCTATCTTCGTGTAATTTAGTAGTTGCTTAATTGTCTATTATAGTGTACAATTATACTATAAAATCAGATAGAAGGTAGGCTCATGAAATGGAACAGCTTTTCAAATATCACGGCACGATATCGAGCATAAGCTTTAGCAGCAAAGGGTGCGGCGCAGCGGACCTGATCCTGGGCGATATTACAGATCGGGACAAGCCCCCGGTGCGTGTCGAGGCGCACGGTGCGCTTGCGAAATACATCAACGAAATTGAGATGACTGACGCCGAGGAGCGCTATATCCGTTCTGATTGGTACTACGACAGTAATCTGTTTCTCTATCGCATTGAGGTTCCCAGCGGCAACCAACATATTCCCGCAAAGGTAATTACACAGGCTGACTTTCTCTCCGATGAGCTGGCGATCTTCGGGCCGCAAGAGTACATCGAGACAGACGAGCCAGAGGCCATGAGCCCAGAACAGTTAGCAGCCTGGAGTGATTACCGCTTCAATTACTAAGTCAGTGCCTGTCCTACCAGGCATACGGGGAGGAAGGAGCGCAGCGTAATGACCATCGTCCTATGTACTATCGGTGCGGCTACACTCACGTCCTGGTTCTTTCGCTTACTTGACGCAATTGATAGGCCGTGTAAGAGGCAGCAGCCGCACCACCGCCGAATGAGATCCGAAATATATGCTACCCTTTTCAACCTTCGGACTAAATTAAATTGCCGCAAAATTACCACTTATTTCTTGCAATTCCTCCTATCTGGCGGTACAATGGCGAAGTGCCATAAGCACACAGGTTATTACGCTGGGGTTTGAGCCCCAACAGGGGCGCGTGAGCCGAGAGGCTCCACCGGTGTTCTAACATATATGTTTGAGGTAAAGCAAAAGGCCCTCCCCTTTCGGGAAGAACCTTTTACCTCAAACGCACAGTGCACCTTGAAAAAATCCAAAGCGCTTTATTCGATAATAGCTGGTGACACAGCTATTGTCCACAAATATTAAAAATTTTTTGCCTACCTGGCAAGATCTCTTATTTGCGCAGAAGCTTCTTTGGCCATACAGCGGAAGATTTGAACGAAACGATTGATGGGCTGTACCGGCGAGGACGGCCAGCACTGGGAACCACCGTCAGGCGAGACGGCAGGTTTCTCTGCATCTGCACGAGCCACCCATTTGAGGTGGTAGCTACGACAGACAAAGAAGTTGCAATGAAACATCAATTGATAATGATACTTCCTCACGGCCCCGCATGGACTTGACGGGGAGGCTGCATCGGTGTGCAGTCCTATGCGCCCACAGAAAGGACTGATAATTCTTTCTGCCTTCGGGCGGTTCTTCCGCTGCTTTTTCGTTATATGCGATTCTGAGGCAAAGATGTAAGTTTTTTACATCTTTGCCTGAAAATCGTGTTAAAGTGGTGGACGATACAGGACTCGAACCTGTGACCCCCTGCACGTCAAGCAGGTGCTCTAGCCAGCTGAGCTAATCGTCCGAAACGAACAGACATAGAATACACGAAAGACTCTGTTTTGTCAACTGCTTTTGAAGAAAAAATAAAATTTTGAAGATCTTAGTAGTCTGACGGTCGCCCAGCAGGGAGCGACAACTGTACAATGAACAGGATAACCAAGTTGTCAGAATTACGGAAACTCAAGCAGTGCGGATAAGCAGCTTGATCTTATTAGTAAGCGCCTGGTAATCGTGACAATGGCATTGAGGTACCGCTGAATTTCCAGACATAAATTGGAAAATGCGGCGGTGCTTTGCGCTTCAGAGTCTTTTCTGAGTACCCGAGAGAATATGAGAGAAAATGCGCAGAAACGTTGTAATTTGAATATAGTGACTATATAATAATACATATCATAATATATATATCATGATTTTACAAAATAAGCAGGTGTCGTAACCTGCAGTTTGCACGAATTTCAGTGGTATCTCCTAATCGATGACTTTCAGTTTTAATATACGCGAATGGACGGAGGGAAAAGGCGGATGAACCCAAGACGCAAGATTTTGGTTGTGGAAGACAATATTGTCAATCGCCTGGCACTCTGTAAAATTCTCTCACAGGATTACGAGACGCTGGAAGCCGCCAACGGGCAGGAGGCGTTTGATATTCTGAAGCGGGAGGTGCCGGGCATTTCCCTGATCTTCCTCGACATCCGCATGCCCGTTATGGATGGATATACGTTTTTGGAAATGGTACAAACCGATCCGAGACTCGCTGCCGTCCCTGTTATCGTCGCAACCCAGAGTGACGGAGACGAAGACGAGGTTGAAGCCCTGACTCACGGCGCCACAGATTTTATCACAAAGCCCTATAAGCCCAGCGTAGTTCTGCACCGGGCCACCAGCATTATTTCTCTTCGGGAAACGGCCGCGCTGATGAGCCAGATGGAGTACGACCAGCTTACCGGCCTATATAGCCAGGCGTTTTTCTATCAGCGGGTACGCCAAATTCTGGGGCAGAATTCGGAAACGCAGTATGATCTGCTCTGCTCCAATGTAGAGAACTTCAAGTTTATTAATGAGGTGTTCGGTCTGGCCGTAGGGGATCAGGTACTTCGCCTGATCGCACGGGAACTGCAAAGCGGCCTGCCTGGAAATCACTTGTGCGGTCGATTACATGCAGATATCTTCGCGTGCATGATTGAGCGGGGAGCCTTCGATCTGGAGTCTGCACTGGGCTGTGCTATGACGCGAATCCGCAGAGAGTCCGGAGTAAAAGGCTTCTCCATGAAGTGGGGCGTTTACGCCATTACAGACGTCCACTTACCTGTGGAGCGGATGTGTGACTGGGCGTTGCTGGCCTGCAATTCCATCAGGGGAAAGTACGGCCGGACAGTGGCTGTTTACAACGATGAGCTGCGCCAGACGCGGCTGCGGGAAAAGGCACTGGAGGACAGCATGGAGTCCGCGCTAAACTCCCGGCAGTTCGAGGTTTTTTATCAGCCGAAATTTAACCTGCGCAGCAATCGCATCTGCGGCGCGGAGGCGCTGGTGCGTTGGAATCACCCGACACTGGGACTTCTCCCTCCTGAAAAATTTATCCCACTTTTTGAGCGCAACGGCTTCATCACCCGGCTGGACCGGTATATCTGGGAAAAAGTGGCCGTCACCATACACGACTGGGACCTGCGGGGGATGCCGCTGGTTCCCGTCTCCGTCAATGTTTCCAGAGCGGATATCTACAATGACGATCTGGATGCCTCCTTGGTTGATATCCGGAAGCGCTATCAAATCAAGCCGTCTCTCCTTCATCTGGAGATCACGGAAACCGCCTATACGGAAGACCACCGGCAGCTGTGCGATGTGGTGACAAATCTCCGAAATGCGGGCTTCACCATTGAAATGGATGATTTCGGAAGCGGTTCTTCCTCGTTAAATATGCTTAATGAGCTGCCGATTGACATCTTAAAGCTGGATATGAAATTTTTAAAAAAAGGCCTGGAGCGGGGCAAGCGCCGAAGTATTCTCAGCTTCGTGGTGAGCCTTGCCAGATGGCTGGATCTTCAGGTTACCGCTGAGGGTGTGGAGTCCGCGGAACAGGTGGAAAAACTGCGGAACGTGGGCTGCAATTTTGCTCAGGGCTATTATTTTTCTCCCCCGCTTCCCCGGTTGGAATTTGAACAGTTTCTTCAGAATGTGGATGTCTCCGAAGAAGAAAACATGCTGAAGGACTGCGATATTCTGGAGAAGACCCGCCTTTTGGAGGCTGCCGCATACGAGGACTATCTCACTGGCCTTCTGAATCGGAGGGGGCTGAGCAACGCTCTGGCACAACTGGATTTTTCCCAGGAAAATATTGCGATCTTTATCTTCGACATGGATAATCTGAAATGCTGCAACGACTCTAAGGGGCATACCAGCGGCGACGAGATGCTTCGGCGGTTCAGCGACATTCTCCGCTCTCACACCCGCGGGGGAGATATCATCTCCCGGATCGGCGGCGACGAATTTGTGGCCGTAATACCCCAGATGCGCTCTCCCGAATCCGCCATGAAAAAGGGGCAGGAGATCTGCCGGGCATTTCGGGACAGCAGACCCGGTACACCGGACGGGTGCGTCGCGTCCTGTTCGGCGGGGCTGGCAATTCTGCAGGACGGGGAATCCTTTGATGATGCGTTCGCCCGTGCGGACCGAGCGCTCTACCAGGCCAAACGTACCCGGAAGGGCACTTGCTTTGACTAAGACATTTGCATTTGGTATACGCCTGCAAATTTTCTTTTCCATCATAAACTTATAATTTTAGAAACGGCAGCTCCGCAGACAAGGGTGCAAAAAGCGGATTTAGAGGGGGATATCATTCATGAAAGAGAGTACTGCGGCAATCGGGCAGGTACAGGAATTTTTGCGGACCTGGTTTTGCCGCCGGGACCCGGAGACTACCGCGCAGTATCTGTCCGACAATTTCCAGTATGTCGGCACGGGCGACGGCGAGACAGTTGTCGGCTCTGCCGCCATGCGGAACTATCTGCTGGAGGACTGCCGGGAGGAGCCCGGCCCATTCCGCGTTGTTTTTCTGCATCCGCAGGAGCAAATGCTGCAGACCGACTGTGCTTTCGTGAATCTGGGGCTTCTTCTTCAAAACAAGCAGTACAGCTGGCGGCTGCGGGCCACCTTTGTTCTGCGGACTGAAAATGGCCTTTGGCGCATCTGCCATATCCATGTCTCCGAGGCTGCAGGCAATCAGAGAGACAATGAGCACTATCCCCATACGCTGGTAGTGGAAAGTCTTAACCGCCAGCTCAAAGATCTTTTGGACGAGGCCACCCCGGGCGGCATGATGTGCAGCTATCAGGACCCGGGCTTTCCGTTCTATTACGTGAATCAGAGAATGCTGGACTATCTGGGCTATGGCAGCGAGGCGGAGTTCGTCCGTGATATCTCAGGGCTGATAATAAACTGTGTACACCCGGACGACTGGGCAGAGGTTGAACGGCAGGTTGCGGCCCAGATGGGGGAAACCGGCGAATATACGGTGGAATACCGGATGCGCAAGAAAAACGGCGACTACATTTGGGTCCACGACATTGGCCGCAGCGTGACAGCGGAAAACGGAAAGCCCGTAATTATTTCCGTCTGCGTGGATATCACCGCCCTGCATACGGCGCAGGAAGACCGCCGTGAGATGCTCAATACAATTCCCGGTGCGGTCCTGCGCTGTCGGTATGCCGAGGGGCTGGAGGTTATGGATACCAGCGATGTTCTGTACAGCATCACCGGATACACTTCGGAAAAATTTGCACAGATGGGCAATCGGCTTTCCGCCCTGCTGCTGCCGGAGGACGCTGAAAAGGTGCTCCCCTCCTTTCGCACACAGCTGGCAGGAGGCGCCGACTCCGTATACATGGAATGCCGTCTGACCCGCTGGGACAACGAGGTAATCTGGATCGCCCTGCGGGGGCATCTCACAGAGGGGATCAACAGCGGCAATTCCTTCCTTTTCTGTATGCTCACTGACGTCAGCGATCAGGTGGATAAACGCAACCGCATCCGTGCTCAGTTCCAGCGGGAATCTGACTATGCTACAGAGTTGGCGGCCCCCAATCTGATTGCCAAAGCGCAAGCCAATCTGACGGAGGACACCTTTGAGTCTTATTCCGGTCTGGGTGGTTCCGAAGTGGAGGCTTACTTTACCTCTGTTACCGTGGATGAGGCAATGCGCTATATTTCCGATAGCGCTGTCTTCAAGGAGGATGCAACTCGCTTTTTGGAGCAGTTTTCCCGCCAGCGCCTGATCGACGCCTACGCCGGCGGCGAGACGGATCACAGCGTGGAGTTTCGCCGAAAAAGAATAGATGGCAGGATGATCTGGTGCCGGACGGTGGGCCGCACCTATCTTACCCCGGAAACCAACCACCTGACGTTGTTTGTTTACAGCTTCGACATCACGGAGGAATGGCTCTCCCGTCGACTTTTGGAGCAGGCATCCATGATGGATTATGATTTTCTAGCGGATGTAGACATTGAAAATGATTATTATCACATCGCCGCCCGGGGTGAAATGGAATTAGTCAACATACCTCCTGCGGGAAAATTTCATGAGGCATGTCTTAAGACTTCCACCGCTGTGATTCCGGAGACATTTCAATCGGATTTTTTAAAACAGCTGGATTTTGACACCATTCGCACCCAGCTGGAGACAAACCCGTCCTACTCTTTCACGATGCCCAATCGAATAAACGGACAACTGCTTTACAAAAAATACAGACTGTCGTATATTGACAAGTTCACCGGACATGTCTGTCTGAGCCGCGTGGATATCACGGATATCATCGAGCATGAGCAGCGCCAGCGGGAAGCACTGCTGACCGCCCTCCAGGCCGCGGAACAGGCTAACGTCGCCAAGAGTGACTTTCTCTCCCGCATGAGCCACGAAATCCGCACGCCTCTCAACGCCATTATCGGGATGACCGCCATTGCCGCCGGAGCTGTCGATAACAAGCAGGAGATGGCGGACTGCCTGGGGAAGATCGGTATTTCTTCCCGTTTTCTGCTGTCTCTGATTAATGACATTTTGGACATGAGCCGCATTGAAAGCGGAAAGCTATTGCTGAAGAGCGAGCAATTCTCTCTGGAGCGGATGATCTGCAGCACCGCCGACATGATTCGCACACAGGCAAATCAAAAGGGCGTGGAGTTTGAGTGCATCATGCACACGGGGTTGAAAGACAGCTATGTGGGTGATGAAATGAAGCTCCAGCAGGTGCTGATCAACATTTTGTCCAATGCTGTAAAATTCACCCCTGGCGGAGGAAAGGTCACTTTCTCGGCAGACCAGCTCCACAGCATGAAAAACGCCGCCACTGTGCGTTTCGTCGTCACAGACACCGGCATTGGCATTGACCCGAGCTTTCTGCCCAGAATTTTCGACGCCTTTACTCAGGAGAGCGGCGGCACCACCGCTATGTACGGCGGTACGGGACTGGGTCTTGCCATCTCGAAAAGCATTGTGGATATGATGGATGGACACATTACCGTCCGTTCCATTCAGGGAGTAGGGTCCGAGTTCACCGTAGACGTGAAGTTGGAAATGGGCGCAGAGGAGACCCACCGGCGCCGGGAGGCCATCCCCTACGCGGAGATGAAATGTCTGGTGGTAGACGACGACGTAGCCGTCTGCCAGAATACGGTCCAGATCCTGCGGGAGATCGGCATGACTGCCGAATGGGTGGACAGCGGTGCCCGGGCGATTGTTCGGATCCGGGAGCTGCTGGAACAGCAACAGCATTTTTCATCTGTTATTCTGGACTGGAAGATGCCGGAGATGGACGGAATTGAGACCACACGGCGCCTGCGGACTATGGTAGGACCGGAAGTTACCATCATCGTTATGACCGCCTATGACTACAGCAATATTGAGGACGATGCCCGCGCGGCCGGTGTGGATCTACTGGTGGGTAAGCCGCTGTTTCGATCCACCCTGGAGTCCGCCTTTGAACGCGTCTATTCCGGTAAGACAGAGCCACAGTCCACCTCGCAGCTCAGAACTTACGATTTCAGGGGCCGCCATATTCTTCTGGCGGAGGATCATCCCTTGAACATTGAGATCGCAGTGAAGCTTTTGCAGCAGGTCGGCTTCCGGGTGGATACCGCCGTTAACGGCCTCAGGGTACTGGAGCGGTTCAGGGAGTCAGAGCCGGGCTATTACGACGCGGTTTTAATGGACATCCGTATGCCCTTGATGGATGGACTTTCCGCCGCGGCGGCAATCCGCAATCTCAGCCGCCCCGATTCCGCCCTGACGCCCATTATTGCCATGACCGCCAACGCCTTTGAAGACGACGTGGAGAAAAGCATGGCAGCGGGCATGAACGCGCACTTGGCGAAGCCTATCGAGCCGGAGAAGCTGTATCGCGTGCTGTACGAATTTATCAGCGCACGTAGGAAAGGAAGTCTTCCTTCGTCTCTGTAGAGTCGTGCGAAAGCGCGAGTTTATCATCACGGAACCGGGAGTAATCGTCTGCTAGTCTATAGCAAAAAACTATAGGGGGCCAATTACGATGGCTTTTGGATTTAAAACGAAACACGATGCGGCATCAAACACTGAAAAGCAGCTGGTGGTCAACACAAACCGCTGCCCGCAAAATCATCCCTGCCCGTCCGTGAGAGTGTGCCCCACGGGCGCACTGAACCAATCAGGCTTTCAAGCTCCGACGGCAGAGCAGGACAAGTGCATCCGCTGCGGCAAGTGCGTCAAATTCTGTCCTATGCATGCGCTGACACTGGAATAACCCGTTACGGCGTTTCAGCGCAAATATTCGGTCAGTGCCAGTTCAAGTATGTCCGCCCCTTTTCCCTGTTAAGAGCGTGCTAATTTTTACCAGGTCTTTGGCTTCTATTTACTTCCAACGCCGCTCATGCTATACTTTCTAAGTAGATAATTTGAAGCAGATGCTGATTAAAAGAGATCGCCACACAAAAAATTTATAAAGAAAGTGGGCGGGAATAATGATTGTATTGGATGGATATGCGGTAGATGTTACGAAGTTGGAGCTGGAAGATATCATTGATAAATCGGTTTTGCAGCTCTTCCTCGACAACTTTGCCTTGGGCTTTAATTGCGCCGCAGTCTCAGTTGGAAGAAATGGTGAAGAATTTACAAACCCCAGTTATTACCGCCCGTTTTGCGCAAATTATATTCATACCTCCGCTGTTGGTGACGCGCGGTGCGCTTCATGCCATAGAGAATTTGGGAAAAAAGCAGCTGCCAGTAAACGCCCTTACATTGGCCCTTGCCACGCCGGATTAATTGATTTTTCAGCCCCTATTTTAATTGAAGGCGAACTAATCGGAACAATTTTGGGAGGGCAAATCCTAACCAGTCCAATTGACGAGTCCAAAGTCCGTCAAGTCGCGGAGGAAATTCACACCAACCCAGATGGGCTGGTGGAAGCCGCGGAGAAAATTGATATCGTACCAGAGAAAACAATTGAAGCCGCGGCAGAAGTGTTATATATTGTCGCAAATGCGCTGGCGCAGACCGGATATAATCGAATCAAGGCCGACCTGCTGTCCGCCGAGTTAGCGAATAGCTTTATCCAGATTTCCAGCACGGTTGAGGAACTGGCAGCTTCCGCGCAGTCCATTACGGGAAACCAGAGTTCTCTTGTAAACGAGATCAATACGGTTGGTGACAACCTAAAATCAATTGTTTCCGCACTTAGGGACGTTTCTAAAATTGCAGATCAGATCCGCATGATCGGACTGAACGCCACGATTGAGGCGGCCCGATTGGGGCAGACCGGAAAAACCATCGCGGTAGTCGCTGAGGAAATTCGCAAGCTGGCCGATACTACAAAATTGACCGTTGCATCCATCGACAGCATTAAAGAGGCAATTGAAAAAAGCGTCAGCAGTACCGTTCATTCCGCAAATGATACGCTGAACAGTACCAGCGAGCAAGCCGCTGCGATGGAAGAGTTGTCGGCAGCCGTGCAAAGCTCGTCCAGTCTCGCCGAATTGCTGAAAGATATGTCACAGAAGCACTAAGGCAACACCGTATGGCAGCGAATGTATTCTACCTGCTGACGGTCCGCTGTCTTCAAATCACCTCCGTATAGTATAAAGCACTTTCAATGGCAAAAACTGCCGTTGAAAGTGCTTTTTCTGTATGCTAAAAATTCCGCATCATTTGAGAACTGAGCTACGCTTTTTTTGCTGTTTCCATATCAGCAGAATTTCAGCAACATGGAATACATGGTTCGCGCACAAGCGCCTGTGCGTTCAGCCATTCGTCTTCAAGATGAACGGCGGCTTTTTAATTTACCAGAGCCTGCAGACGCTTTCGGTCCGTCAGCTCCACGGCGCCGCGGGCGAGGGAGACCATGCCCTCCGACTGAAAGTAACGCAGCATCCTCGTGACCACCTCCCGCGCCGTACCCAGATGCGCGGCAATTTTGTCATGGGTGATCTTCAGCGTGTCTCCGCCGTCCAGTGCGCTTTCTTCAAGCAAAAACTCCGCCAGCCGCTTGTCGAAGCTCTTCCACATGATTTGCTCCACAAGCCACATAACCTCAGAAAATCGGGAGGCCATCAATTGATTCGTATAGTTCGACACCGCGAGAGAATTATCCATCAGTCTTTTATATACGTCCGCAGAGATGACCCACAGCTCCGAATCCTTCTCCGCCTCAATGTCAACATCGAACTGAATGTTTTTCATCATACAGGAAGCGGAAAACAGGCAGATATCTCTCTCAAACAGGCGGTAGATCGTGATCTCTTTGCCTTCGTCAGAGAGGATAAACGCCCGGAGTTGGCCGGAGCGCACAACAAACAGCCCCACGCAGTCCACACTGCCGCTGTGCAGCAGGGTTCCCTTCGGCGCAGCGCGCTTTACCGTCGCGCCAAGCAGCAGTTCCCGTTCTTCAGAGGTCATTTGATTCCAAACGGGGAAATATTCTTCCAGCCCCATACGCGGATCCCTCTTTTTACAATTAGTTTTAAAAACGGAAGTCCGGCAGCTAACCGGATTTCTTTGCGCCTTTTCGTACATACTACAATTATACTTCATTTTTTCCGCCTGTCAATTTTGTTTCTGACGTGGACACATTCATGTCACGCAGGGCTGCGGACTTTTCGGGCAACGGCAACCGTAAATATTTCCAGCAAATAAGCACCGAAGGGTGACAATATCACGGAAAAACTCACATGCCGCAGATATACTGAAAAAAAACAATGTGCGTTTCGCCGCGAGACGGCCGCACTGCAAGGAGGAGAAAGTTATGTCTAAAGTTGTGATTGTCGGCGGCGTCGCTGGGGGAGCCAGCTGCGCCGCGCGTTTGCGCAGGCTGGACGAAACCGCGGAGATTATTCTTCTGGAGCGCGGAGAGTATATCTCCTACGCCAACTGCGGACTGCCCTATTATGTGGGAGACGTGATCCGCTCCCGGGACGCGCTGCTGGTGCAAAAGCCCGAGGTGATGCGGGCGCGGTTCCGCGTGGATGTGCGCACCCGGAACGAGGTGCTCTCCATCGACCGGGAGAAAAAGACCGTTAGTGTGAAAAAACTGGAGACGGGCGAGGTTTACCAGGAGTCCTATGACAAGCTGGTGCTGGCCACCGGCTCCTCGCCCATCCGTCCGCCCATTCCCGGCATTGACTCCCCCCGCATCCGGACGCTGTGGACAGTGCCGGACACGGATCGTCTCCATGACATGGCCCGGGCGAATGGCGTCCGGTCAGCGGCGGTCATCGGTGGCGGATTCATTGGTCTGGAGGTGGCGGAGAACCTCCGCCACGCCGGGTTGGATGTCTCCATTGTGGAAATGCTGGATCAGGTCATGGCGCCCATGGACTATGAAATGGCTCAGGTTCTGCACGAGAACATTGAAGCCAACGGCGTACACCTCTCTCTGGGCGACGGCGTGGATTCCTTCCGGGACGACGGCAAGCAGGTGACCATTGTCCTCAAAAGTGGGAAGGAAATCGCCGTGGAGCTGGTGGTTCTCTCCATCGGCGTGCGGCCCAACAACGAGCTCGCCAAGGCGGCGGGACTGCCCCTCAACGCCCGGGGCGGCGTGGTGACCGATGAGCATCTGCGCACCTCCGACCCGAACATCTACGCGGTGGGAGACATCATTGAGGTAAACGATCTCGTCTTTGGCGAGCGCACCATGGCGCCGCTGGCCGGTCCCGCCAATAAGGAGGGACGCATCGCGGCGGACAATATCGCCGGCGGAGACGTGATCTATCGCGGAGCGCAGAGCACCTCCATCTTCAAGGTGTTCGATCTGACCGCGGCCACCACGGGAACCAACGAAAAAACGCTGATCAAACGCGGCTTGGTATTGGGGCGCGACTATGAGCGCGTCATCATCTCGCAGAACTCCCACGCGGGCTACTATCCCGGCGCCACGCCTATGTTTCTCAAGCTCCTGTTCTCCATGGACGGAAAAAAGATATTCGGCGCGCAGATCGTGGGATACGACGGCGTGGATAAACGCATTGATACCATCGCCGTGACGCTGCGGCTGGGCGGAGGGGTCCGGGAGCTGACCGAACTGGAGCTGGCCTACGCGCCGCCCTACTCCTCGGCCAAGGACCCGGTGAATATGCTGGGCTTCACGGCGGAAAACGTGCTGACCGGAAAGCTGCGCTTTTCCGGCTGGGACGCGGTGGAAAAACAGCCCGACGCACTGCTGCTGGACGTGCGGGAAGACGCCGAGCGCATGGCATTTCAGCTGGACAACGCCGTTCAGATTCCGCTGGGGGAACTCCGTGACCGGCTGAATGAGGTGGACCGCTCCAAAACCATTCTTGTCTTTTGCGCCATCGGCGTGCGCTCCTACAACGCTGTCCGCGTTCTGATGCTGCAAGGCTTTGAGCACGTGCTGCTATATCCCGCAGGTACCCGGTTCTATCAGTCCACCCACTATCAGCAGTTTGCCGGACTCTCGCAGCCCGCAGCGCCGGTGTCGGACAGCGGACAGCAGGTGCTGCCGGACAGCGCGCCGATCGAGACAATTCGGCTGGATTGCAGCGGAATGCAGTGCCCCGGCCCCATCATGAAGGTATTCGAGTCCATGAAGAGCATGGGGGATGGACAGTTACTGGAAGTCGCCGCCTCCGACCCGGGCTTTGTCCGCGATATCGCCGCATGGTGCCGCCGCACGGGCAACACACTGGTGTCCAACGACCGGCACGGCACGGACTACGTGGCACTGGTCCGCAAGGGCTTGGCAGAGCCGGCGGCGAAGCGGGCGGCGGATGTCCAGGCAAACGCCGGCACACAGGTGATCGACACCCCCCAGGGCAAGACCGTCATCGTCTTCTCCGGTGATTTGGATAAGGTGCTGGCCAGCTTTATTATTGCCAACGGTGCGGCGGCCATGGGACGGCCCGTAACCATGTTCTTTACCTTCTGGGGATTGACGGTGCTGCGCAAAGCGGAAAAGCAGCCGGTAAAAAAGACGTTCATGGAGTCCATGTTCGGCACCATGCTGCCCCGGGGCAGCGGAAAGCTGAGGCTTTCCCGGATGGATATGGGCGGCATGGGCACCGCTATGATGAAGCGGATCATGAACGACAAAAACGTGGATTCTCTGGAAGCTCTGATTCAAAAAGCCATCAGCCAGGGCGTGAAAATTGTGGCTTGCACCATGAGCATGGACGTCATGGGCATTAAAAAAGAGGAGCTGATTGACGGCGTGGAGCTGGGCGGTGTCGGCGCATATCTGGGCGACGCAGAGGAGTCCAATGTGAACCTGTTCATTTGATAATACCCGCGATATACCCACAGCGTCCAGCGCCGCAAAGGTCTTCATGCTGTGGCTATCCCCTCAGCTGTACAGCTTGCGTCGTTGATATATAAAAAAGAGGTTCCCGGCTTTTTAAGCCGGGAACCTCTTTTTTATAAGATTGCGTTGAGATTTGCCTGCGCTCAGTCGGCGTACATCGCCTTGAGCTTAACCAGCTTCTCGTAACGCTCCTTGGCAGCCTCTTCGCTCTTGGCGAACAGGGAGGTGGCGCGCTCCGGGAACTCGCGGGTCAGACGGGAGTAGCGGGCCTCGTTCATCAGGAAGTCCTGATAACCGCCGGCGGGCTCCTTGGAATCCAGAGTGAACTTCGCACCCTCGGCGGCGGGGTTGAACCGGAACAGATTCCAGTAACCGCAGTCCACAGCCTTCTTCATCTCCTTCTGGGCATTCATCATGCCGCCCTTGATGGAGTGCATCTCGCAGGGAGAGTAACCAATGATGAGGGACGGGCCGGGATAGGCCTCGGCCTCCTGAATGGCCTTCAGGGTCTGGGCGGGATTGGCGCCCATGGCAACCTGAGCCACATAGATATAGCCGTAGCTCATGGCGATCTCCGCCAGAGACTTCTGCTTGACTTCCTTACCGGCAGCCGCGAACTGAGCGACCTGACCGATGTTGGAGGCCTTGGACGCCTGTCCGCCGGTGTTGGAATAGACCTCGGTATCGAAGACGAAGATGTTCACATCGTTGCCGGAGGCAAGGACGTGATCCACGCCGCCGAAGCCGATATCATAGGCCCAGCCGTCACCGCCGAAGATCCACATGGACTTCTTTGCAAGGTATTCCTTGTCGGCCAGAATCTCACGGCTCAGCTTGCAGGCATCGCAGTTGCAGCCGTCTACAATGCCGGCTTCCAGAGCGGCCACATAGGCGCGGGCAGCGGCGTCGTTGGCGGTGCTGTCGTCCATGGTGTCCAGCCACTTCTGAGCGGCGGCCTTCAGGTCGGCCCAAGTATAATCCACAGCGAGCAGAGCCTGAGTCTTCTCCTTCAGGCTGGTGCGGATGGCGTTCTGGCCCAGGAACATGCCCAGACCGAACTCGGCGTTATCCTCAAACAGGGAGTTGGACCATGCGGGACCGCGGCCTTCCTTGTTCACGCAGTAAGGAGAGGTGGCGGCAGGACCGCCCCAGATGGAGGAGCAGCCGGTGGCGTTGGCGATATACATATGGTCGCCGAACAACTGGGTAACGAGACGGCCATAGCTGGTCTCGGCGCAGCCGGCGCAGGAACCGGAGAACTCCAGCAGGGGCTGCTTGAACTGGCTGCCCTTGACGGTGTTGTCCTGCATGTCCTTCTTCTCGGAGACCTTGGAGACGCAGTAATCAAAGACGTCCTGCTGGGCGGCCTCCTGCTCCTGGGAGACCATGGCCAGAGCGCCCGTCGGGCACTGGCCCACGCACACGGCGCAGCCCATGCAGTCCAGAGGAGAAATAGCCATGGTGAACTTGTAGACACCCTTGCCCTTGCCGGCCTTCACGTCCACGATCTTCGCGGCGGCGGGAGCGGCCTTGGCCTCTTCCTCGGTCATCGCGAAAGGACGGATGGTAGCATGGGGGCAGACATAGGCGCACTGGTTGCACTGAATGCACTTGGCAGGGTCCCAGGTGGGAACATTGACGGCCACGCCGCGCTTCTCATAGGCGGCAGCGCCCAGCTCGAACTGGCCGTCCGCATGGGGCATGAACGAGGAGACAGGCAGGCTGTCGCCATCCATCTTGCCCACAGGCCACAGAATGTCCTCCACCTGCTTGACCAAGGCGGGAGCACCGACGGCCTTCTTGGATTCTGCGGCGTCCTTGGCGTCCTTCCAGTCAGCAGGTACATCAAACTTCTTATAGGCGGTGGCGCCCATGTCAATGGCCTTGTGGTTCATGTCGACCACATCCTGGCCCTTCTTCAGGTAGGAATGGGTGGCGGCATCCTTCATGTAGCCAATCGCCTCGCTCTCGGGCATGACCTTGGCCAGAGAGAAGAAGGCGGACTGCAGGATGGTATTGGTGCGCTTGCCCATGCCGATTTTGACGGCCAGGTCGATGGCGTCAATGGTGTAGACCTGAATGTCATTTTCAGCGATATAGCGCTTGGAGGCTGCGTCCAGCTTTTCGGAGAGTTCCTGATCGTTCCACTGGCAGCTGATCAGGAAAGTGCCGCCCGGCTTCACGTCGCGGACGATGGGGAAGCCCTTGGCGATATAAGCGGGAACATGGCAGGCCACGAAGTCGGCCTTGTTGATGTAGTACGGGCTCCGGATGGCCTTGTCGCCAAAGCGCAGGTGGCTGATGGTCACGCCGCCGGTCTTTTTGGAGTCGTACTGGAAGTAAGCCTGAATAAACTTGTCGGTGTGGTCGCCGATGATCTTAATGGAGTTCTTATTGGCGCCGACGGTACCGTCTCCGCCCAGACCCCAGAACTTGCACTCGATGGTGCCGGCTGCGGCAGTGGACGGAACCTTCTTCTCGGGCAGGCTGAGATTTGTGACGTCGTCCACGATGCCGATGGTGAACTGACGGCGAGGCTCGGCTTTGCTGAGTTCGTCATAAACGGCAAAAATGCTGCGGGGCGGCGTATCCTTACTGCCAAGGCCATAGCGGCCGCCGATGATGGTGGCCTGACGGCCGGCGTTGGCAAACGCGGTGACAACATCGAGGTACAGCGGCTCGCCCTGAGAACCGGGCTCCTTGGTGCGGTCCAGAACGGCGATCTTCTTTGCCGTGGCGGGGATGGCGGCCAGCATCTTCTCGGGGGCAAAGGGACGATACAGGCGGACCTTCAACAGACCGACCTTCTCGCCGTGAGCGTTCATGTAGTCGATGACCTCCTCGGTCACGTCGCACACGGAACCCATGGCAATGATGACGCGGTCGGCGTCGGCAGCGCCGTAATAGTTAAAGAGCTGGTAATCGGTGCCCAGCTTCTTGTTGATTTTATCCATATACTTCTCCACCACGCTGGGCAGAGCATCGTAGTACTGGTTGCAGGCCTCACGATGCTGGAAGAAGATATCGCCGTTTTCGTGAGAGCCGCGCATGTTGGGGCGCTCGGGGTTCAGCGCGTGCTTGCGGAACGCGTTCACGGCGTCCATGTTGCACATTTCCTTCAGGTCCTCGTAGTCCCACACGGCAACCTTCTGAATCTCGTGGGAGGTGCGGAATCCGTCAAAGAAGTTCACAAAGGGGACACGGCCCTCGATGGCGGCCAGATGAGCCACGGGGCTAAGGTCCATGACCTCCTGCACGTTGCCCTCGCACAGCATGGCAAAGCCGCTGGCGCGGCAGGCCATCACATCAGAATGGTCGCCAAAAATGTTCAGCGCGTGAGTAGACACCGTACGGGCGGAAACATGGAACACAGCGGGCAGCAGCTCGCCGGCCATCTTGTACATATTGGGAATCATCAGCAGCAGACCCTGAGAAGCAGTGTAAGTGGTGGTCAGGGCGCCGGCGGTCAAAGAACCGTGGACGGTGCCGGAGGCGCCTGCCTCGGACTGCATCTCGCACACCTTCACTTTGGTGCCGAAAATGTTCTTCTGGCCGGCAGCGGACCACTGGTCCACAAGATCCGCCATGGGGGAGGACGGGGTAATCGGATAGATTCCCGCCACTTCGGTATACGCGTAGCTGACGTATGCAGCGGCGTTGTTACCGTCCATGGACTTGAATTTTCTTGCCATAAACTTACCTCCTAATAGTTGCCGCACCTATCGGGCGGCATTTTAACAAAGCCACGAATCCGCTTTCCCGAACGATATCCGCGCAGAAATATTATAGCACCGAGGTTCTGCCCTGTAAACATTTGGTTTGTTATTTTTTGCGCAAATCTCCATTTTTCTGTGGAAAGTCCAAAAGAACTTTATATTTTTAAGCACTTTTTTTGTAAGAGGGTTTCAATCTCCGTCATTTTGTGGTAAAATAACCGCGTTTCTTACAATGCCTTTTACCTGTCTGTTTTTACCTCTTTTGTCATACCTCTCGTCTTTCGTATTCCTGTGCGGGAAATTTTCGGCATCTTTCTTAAGGTGATCTTACTGTCAATTGATTCAGGAGGTAGGCTCATGGTTGTATCCATCCGCTCACTGGGGCTGAACGGCATCGCGGGCTATGAGGTGAGTGCGGAGTGCTTTCTCTCCGGGGGGCTGCCCGCGTTCGATATTGTAGGTCTGCCCGACGCCGCCGTGCGGGAGGCCCGGGAGCGGGTCCGGGCGGCTGTGAAAAACTGCGGCGTAAAATTCCCCGTCAGCCGTATCACGGTGAATCTGGCTCCCGCCAACCAGAAAAAGGCGGGAACGGTTTACGATCTGCCCATTTTCATCGGCATACTGGCAGCTGCGGAAGAGCTGAAAAAAATTCCGCCCGACGCGGCGTTTCTGGGTGAGCTATCCCTCTCCGGGACGGTCCGGGGTGTAAGCGGCGTGCTGCCCATGGCGCTGGCCGCGAAGGAGGCGGGCATCCGTGTTCTCTTCGTCCCGGCGGAAAACGCCGCGGAGGCGACGCTGGCCGGGGGACTGACGGTTTACGGCGTGCCGGATGTGAAAGCTCTGGTCGCCCACCTCCGGGGCGAAGCGCCCCTTTGCCCCGCTAAGCCCTGGTCACCGGCAGAGGAGTCGGAAGACCTGCCGGACCTGCGGGACGTGATGGGGCAGGAAAACGTGAAACGGGCGCTTGAGATCGCCGCCGCGGGCGGACACAATCTTCTGCTGATCGGCTCTCCCGGCTCCGGGAAATCCATGCTGGCCAAGCGTCTGCCCTCCATTCTGCCGGACATGACCAGGGACGAGGCTCTGGCGGTCTCCGGCATCTGGTCGGTGGCGGGACTGACGAACCCCAGGCACCCGCTTTTGCTGCGCCGTCCCTTCCGTTCCCCGCACCACACTTCCTCCGCCGTGGCGCTCAGCGGAGGCGGGCCGTATCTGCGGCCGGGCGAGATGTCCCTGGCCCATAACGGCGTACTGTTTCTGGACGAGCTGCCGGAGTTTCACCGGGATGTGCTGGAGGCCATGCGCCAGCCTCTGGAGGACGGGGAGGTCACCGTGGCCCGAGCCGGAGGCACTCTGCGCCTGCCGGCGCAGTTCCAGCTGGTGTGCGCGATGAACCCCTGCCGCTGCGGCTGGCGGGGGCACCCATCCGGACGGTGCACCTGCTCCGACCGGGACGTGGAAAAGTATGTTGAGAAGATATCCGGCCCTTTGCTGGACCGCATTGATCTGCACGTAAACGTACCGTCTGTTGAATACGAAGTCCTCCGGCGCAAAACAGTTCCGGAGGATTCCGCCGCCGTGAAGCAGCGGGTGGAGGCGGCGAGAAGCCTGCAGCTTATACGCTTCGCCGGGACGGACGTGACCTGCAATGCTCAGATGCCGCCCGCCATGATCGCTGATGCCTGCGCGCTGGATGCGGCGGGCGACGCGCTGATGAAATCCGCCTTTGAGCGGATGGGCCTCACCGCCCGGTCACACGACCGGGTGCTGCGGGTGGCCCGCACCATCGCGGATCTGGAGGGTTCGGAGCACATTGAAGCCCCGCATCTCGCGGAGGCCATCCAGTACCGCAATACGGAGATTCTGAAGGGCTGACCGGCAAGGCAGAGGGGGTCCGGCCTTTCAGGCTGAAGGAACGCTTGTTCCCGCGCCGCAGCGGCGCAAAAATCCCAATCGGAGGTTTTATATGTCAAACGAAAACGCGCAGGAACTTTTCCTGCTGAAGCTGGGCGAGGTGGTCCTGAAGGGACTGAACCGCCGCACCTTTGAGGACAAGCTGGTCAGCAACGTCTGCCGCAGGGTGCGCCACTGCGGCAGCTTCAACGTGTATCTGCGCCAGAGCACGATCTATGTGGAGCCGCAAAACGATGAGTGCGACATGGCCGCGGCGCTGACCGCCTGCCGGCAAGTATTCGGCGTGGTATCGGTGGCCCGGGCCGTCCCCTGTGAAAAGGATGTGGACGCCATCACCGAAACGGCGGCATCATATCTGAGGGATGAATTCGCGGCGGCGAAAACCTTTAAAGTGGAGTCCAAACGGGCGGACAAGCTGTTCCGCCTGAATTCCATTCAGATCTCGCAGGCCGTGGGCGGCCTTTTGGCACAGCGGTTTCCCGACGTGTCCGTGGACGTTCACAAGCCGGACCTGACGGTCCATGTGGAGATCCGGGAAAAGGCGGCCTATGTCCACGCGCCCGCCGCCCCCGGTGCGGGCGGTCTGCCCGTGGGCATGGGCGGAACAGCCGTGAGCCTTCTCTCTGGCGGCATCGACTCCCCGGTTTCCTCGTGGATGATGGCCCGCCGGGGCGTGCAGCTGGAAATGGTCCACTTTGTCTCCCCGCCCTACACATCCCAGCAGGCACTGGACAAGGTGCTGGAGCTGGCGAAGCTGCTGACGGCGTGGTGCGGGCGGATGACGGTCCACGTCATTCCCTTTACCAAAATTCAAGAGGAGATCCGCAAAAACTGCCCGGAGGAATATTTTACCTTGATTATGCGCAGGTTTATGATGCGCCTTGCGCAGGCCGTGGCCAAAAGCGTCCACGCGGGCGCCCTCATTACCGGCGAATCCCTGGGGCAGGTGGCCAGCCAGACATTGCCGGCTTTGAACGTGACGGAGGATGTGACGGACCTTCCGGTCCTGCGGCCCCTGATCGGCATGGACAAGGTGGAGATCATCCGGATCTCCCGGGAAATCGGTTGCTTTGAAACCTCCATTCTCCCCTATGAGGACTGCTGCACCGTGTTTACTCCCCGGCATCCCTGCACCCGGCCGAAGCTGGAGGACGTCCGGGCGGCGGAGGCCGCGCTGGATATTGACAAGTTGATGGACGAGGCCATGGCGGGCCGGGAAAGAGTTCGGGTGAAGCCGTGAAAAAGGCAAAGACGAATTTGATCTCCGCCACGGGGTCTTTTGCGGCAGGAGTGATGTGCCTGTCCATGGCGTTGCAGAACGATTTTAAGGCTCTCTATTTTGTCGCCGCCGGACTGAGCCTTCTTGCAGGAACGATCAATCTGTTTGATTACTTCAAAGCACGGCGCTCCGACGACGAATCCGGGAAAGGAAGTCCTGATTGATGGCACACACCGCTGAAATTATCGCCGTAGGGACAGAGCTGCTTCTGGGCAACATCGCCAACACCAACGCCCAGATGCTCTCCCAGAGCCTGTCCTGCTTGGGGATCAACGTCTTTTGGCACACTGTGGTGGGGGATAATCCACAGCGGCTGAAAGAGGCGCTGGACATTGCCCGTGGGCGGGCGGATATCCTCCTCACCATCGGCGGGCTGGGGCCTACCTACGATGATCTCACCAAACAGACGATCTGCGAGGCCTTCGGCCAAAGATTGGTGCTGCATGAGGACATCGCCGCGGACATTCGCGCTTTTTACGAATCCGCGCTCCACGTTCCCATGCCGGAAAACAATTTGCAGCAGGCGGAGCTGCCGGAGGGCTGCACCGTGTTTGATAACCCCGTGGGCACCGCGCCGGGCTGTGCCTTTGTGTCCGGCGGCGTCCATGTGCTGATGCTGCCCGGCCCGCCCCATGAGTGCGAGACCATGCTCCACAGGCATGTGGAGCCTTATTTGCGGAGCCTTTCCAAAGAGACCATCGTCTCCCACGACATCATGTGCTTCGGCATGGGCGAATCCTCTGTGGACCAGCTGCTCCACGAAAAAATGTCTCACATGGAAAACCCCACGCTCGCCACTTACGCCAAGCCTGCCGAGGTGCGTCTGCGGGCCACGGCCAAGGCCGCCAGTCAGGCGGAGGCAGAGGCCATGCTGGCCCCGGTGGTCGCGGAGGTGAAGGAGACGCTTGGCGACGTGGTCTACGGTGTGGACGTCGCCTCGCTGGAGGAGGTCTGCAAGCGGCTTCTGGAGGAAAAAGGACTGAGCCTCGCCACGGCGGAATCCTGCACTGGCGGGACCATCGCCCAGCGGCTCACCGCTCTGTCAGGGGTGTCCGCCGTATACCGGGGCGGGGTGGTGTCTTACTGGACTTCTGTAAAGGCCGATGTTCTGGGCGTACCTCAGGCGACGCTGGACGAATACAGCGCGGTTTCCGAACCCACGGCCCGGGCCATGGCGGAGGGCGTCTGCCGTGTCACCGGCGCGGAGGTGGGCGTCTCCGTCACCGGTGTGGCGGGACCGGACAGCGACGAGCGGGGAAATCCCGTGGGCCTTGTCTATCTGGGGCTCCATACTCCGAACGGAACATTTTGCCGCAAACTGGAGCTGGGGCAGCGGCGGCGGGACCGCATCCGCAATGTGGCGGCAAGCACGGCCCTGGACATGGTGCGGCGGTATCTCGTGGGCCTTCCGCTGGAGCCCCGGCTTTAAATTTTATGAAATCTGTTGCGGGCGCGGGGAAATACCCCGCGCCCGCAATGTTTGAAAGGGTTTTCTCACACGCTTCGCGTCTCCTCCGCCTTGAAACGCTTTTTCTCAGATGCCGGAGCGGTCAAACGGGCGCGCCAATTGCGCAATGTCTAACCCAGTGCCACGTCCAGAACCATCATGATGAGAAAACCGATCACAAAGCCGCAGGTGCCGGCCCGACTGTGGGCCTGAGGAACCAGCTCCTCCACCACCACATACAGCATGGACCCAGCGGCAAAGCTCAAAAGCCACGGCATCAAAGGCCGGATCCCCGCCGCGATCAGCACCACCGCAATGCCGAAGATCGGCTCCACAATGCCGGATAGGGTACTGCCCACAAAGGATCTCCAGCGGGTCCATCCCCGCTGGCGCAGAGGCAGGGCAATGGCCGCGCCCTCCGGGAAATTCTGAATGCCGATGCCCATGGCCAGCGCTGCCGCGCCCGCCAGACTTTCTCCCTGCGCCGCCAGAGCGAAGGCCAAACCCACCGCCATGCCCTCCGGGACGTTATGTAGGGTGATGGCCGTCACCAGCAGGGTGGTCTGCTTCCAGCCCGCGTCGGCGATCTCCCGCTCCCGTCGCAGCCGGGGGAGCAAGGCGTCCAGTGCCGCCAGAAACACAACGCCCAGCAGCATTCCGCCCGCCGCCGGAACCCAGCCCGGGATTTCCCATGCCGACGCCTGCTCGATGGCGGGCAGCAGCAGGCTCCACACCGACGCCGCCGTCATCACTCCGGCGGCAAAGCCCAACAGAACCCTCTGCGTCCGGTCCTTCGGTGCTCCCCGAAAGAAAAACACCGTGGCTGCGCCCAGTGTGGTCATGGCAAAGGTGAACCCCGTGCCCATTGCCGCCCACAAAAGTGCCTGTATCATCATTCGCAACCATACCTTTCGCGGCGTCTTTACGCGGTCTGCCGGGAAAGGTCGGCTCCGTCCGCGTAACGCCAGATAAAGTGAGGTGCAAAGGCGCCAAGCGCCCCTCCTTTCCGCCGCGGGCGGAATGCCGCCCGTATGTCAGTATAAGCGGGCCGCTCGGCGGGGGTGACAGGGCTTGCAATCCGGAGAAAACTATGCTATTCTTAAAATGCCCTTGGCTATCAAGGGTAAGATGAATTGAAAAGGGCTCATATAATTTCGCTGTTAACGGTGCGAAAGTTTCTACGGAGCCGCCGAAAGGCTCTGCTATGGGTGTCCGCGGCGCGGGAGCGCAGGCGGATGCCCCTTTTCTTTCCACCGGACTTTTTGAAAGGAAGCGATTTTTGTGACCGCGATCTTGAAAGGCGTCCTCGTCTCCGCCCCTTCCCTCGGCAAATTGGAGGTCCACGCCCCCGGCTATCTGGTCTTGGAGGACGGCGTGCTCTCCGGCGTTTTTGACACGTTGCCTCCGCGGTACGCCGGTGTCCCCTTGGAAGACTTTGGGAACTGTCTCATCACCCAGTCCTTCACCGACCTCCATCTTCACGCGCCCCAGTATCCCATGCTGGGAATCGGTCTGGACCTGCCGCTGCTGGACTGGCTGAACACTCATGCCTTTCCCACGGAGGCCCGCTTTGCCGACGAGGGCTATGCCCGAGAGCAGTACCGGGCGCTGGCGGCGGAGCTGATCCGAAGCGGCACCACCCGCGTATGCATGTTTTCTTCCCTCCACCGGCAATCGACGCTGATTCTGATGGATGAACTGGAAAAGGCCGGGGTTACCGGCTATGTGGGCAAGGTAAATATGGACCGCAACGGCGGAGCCAACTTGCAGGAAACCACGGAGGAATCCATGCGGGAGACCCTCCGGTGGCTGGACCAGTGCGGGGACTTTTCCTATGTCAAGCCCATTCTGACGCCCCGGTTCACGCCCTCCTGCACCGACGAGCTGCTGGCATTTCTCGGGAAGCTGGCGGCGCAGCGGAATCTGCCCGTTCAGTCCCATCTGTCGGAAAATACGGCGGAGCTTGAATGGGTGCGCCGACTCCATCCGGATTGCGAACAATACTGGCAGACTTATGCCAAGTACGGACTGTGGACCAGCCGCACTGCCATGGCCCACTGCGTCTGGTCCGATGAAAAAGAGCGGGCCGCCATGCGTCGGGCGGGCGTCACCGCCGTCCACTGCGCAGACTCCAACCTGAACCTCTGCTCCGGCGTATCCCCGGTGCGGATGCTGCTGAACGAGGGCGTAAAGGTGGCTCTGGGCAGCGACATCGCGGGTGGAGATACCCTCTCTATGTTCGATGTGATTGCCTCCACCATCCGGGCTTCCAAGGTCCGGCGCATTCTGGACGACTGGAAAACGGATTTTCTTACTACCACGGAGGGCTGGTATCTCGGCACCTCCGCAGGAGCAGCGTTTTTCGGCGCAAAGCCCGGCTTTGCCGTGGGAGAACCGCTCCATGCGCTGGTGCTGGACGACGGAATGCTGCCGCCGCTGCCATCTGCGGAGGAACGGCTGGCCCGCTTCATCTGCCGACGGCAGGAGGGGGCTGTCCGGGCCGTCTGGAGCGCGGGACGCAGGGCTTTGTAAGTGACGTTATTGCCGCACGGACGGATACGTGTGAAGCGGGAAACACGACATAAAGACGCGCTTTGATTCGACTTTCTGAGTCGAATCAAAGCGCGTCTTTTTTGTAGGGTCTTTAAAAGAAAAGCTGCGCCACCCCTCCGGTGATGAGGCCGGTCAGTGCCCCCGCGATCAGAACCCCCGCCGCGATTGCGGGCAGGGCTGTTTTCATTCGGATGTCCAGCAGCGACGCCACCAGCGCCCCGGTCCAGGCCCCGGTCCCCGGCAGGGGAATCGCCACCAGCAGGACAAGGCCCGGCAGGCGGTATTTCGTGACGATGCGGCCCTTCACGTGGGCGCGGCGCTCCAGGGCCGCGATCTTTGGCCCCCACCACGTTCCCCGGCGCAGATGGTTGAATACCCGCCTCACCAGCAGCATGATAAAGGGTACCGGCAGCAGATTTCCCGCCACCGCCAGCCAGTAAGCCGCCCACAGCGGCAGTCCTGCCGCCACGCCATAGGGGATGGCGCCCCGCAGCTCCACCACCGGCACCATCGCCATGAGAAAGGTGAGAAGTGCCCGCCCCGTCGTTGTCCCCAAAAACGCCATGGATACTCCTTTCGTGTGAAACCGAATCAGCGGAGCGGGAATTTTCCCGCTCCGCCTGCTATTTTGTGTAAATTATTGCAGATTCAGACGTTTTTTCAGCATCAGCGTGGTGACAACATAGTAGACTGCGCCGATGAGCAGCTCCATTCCGATGAGGACTGCCATCATCTGGTGGAAATCCTGCATCCCGTTCATGCCGGTATAAAACATATTCTGAAATTCGTCTAGGTTGAAGAGCAGGCCACTGATGAACTGAAGGGCAAACTGGAACACAAAGAAGAACAACACGCTCAAAGCACCCTTGTGATTTGCGAAGCTGTGGCCCACAGCCATGGCCGCATAGAATTCCAGGCACAGCACCGCGCAGCTCAGCAGGCAAAATACGATCAACTCAATGGCGATTGCGGGTACATTCAGCCCATATCTCTTTACCAGCTCATGTAGCGCCTGGAGGGCCTGATGGAAATAGTAAGAGTTGAAAATATTCCGCATGACATCCAAATCGAAGAAGCAGACCAGCAGCGCGAGCGCTTCCACGATTCCGGTGGCAATAAACCACACGGTGGAGACGATGATCTTGGACCACACGATCTGGTGGCTGGAGACGGGCAGCGTAAACGTCACATACCCCTCGTCGCCCATCAGGTTCGTGCGGAAACGGTTCACCATCAGCACAATGGACATGATTGCCAGAGATGCCATTCCGATGACAAATGCAGCCATCAGAAGTCCGCCCAGCAGGTTGGGTAAAAAGACATCGGAATCCAGCAAAAAGCGTATGGCAAGATTTGCCGCCAGAGCCGGCACCAGCACGATCAGGAACAGCGGCCCCATGATCCGGGCCGTGGCCCGAAACTCGTGTTTCATCAGTTTTCTCAGCATTTGAATACCTCCCGGAACAGCGCGTCCACACTCATGCCCTTTTCCTCCCGGATCTGATCCACGGAGGACTGCAAAATAACCTGCCCCTGATTGATGAAAATAACTTCGTCCAGCACCTGCTCCACATCCGCAATCAGATGCGTGGAGATGATAACGGCGGCCTCCGGATCGTAGTTGTTGATAATGGTGTTGAGAATGTAGTCCCGGGTGGCCGGGTCCACGCCGCCGATGGGCTCATCCAGCAGATAAAGCTTTGCCGCCCGGCTCATCACCATGATGAGTTGGACCTTCTCTCGGGTACCCTTGCTCATCTGCCGGATGGTCTGGTCCATGCGAATGCTGAGGTGCTGGAGCATTTCCTCAGCTCGGTCCCGGCGAAAGTCCGCGTAAAAATCCTGATAAAAGTCCAGCAGTTTCCGGGTGCTCATCCACAGAGGGATGCAGGTTCGCTCCGGAAGATAGGATACGATGGCATGGGTATCTTTGCCGGGAACCGCCCCATTCACCAGCACCTGGCCAGAGGTGGGAGTCAGCAGACCGTTGGCCAGCTTGATGAGCGTGGTCTTGCCGCTTCCGTTAGGGCCCAGCAAGCCCAGGATATGGCCCGGCTCAATCGACAGGTTCAAATGGTCCAGTGCCGGGGCATGACCATAGGTCTTCACCAGCTCATTACATTCCAGAATCGCCATTTCTCAGTTCCTCCCCCGCATTTCCCTGACGCACCAGCGTCATGATTTCTTCCTTTTCATATCCCAGCCGGACCATTGCCGTCAGGAAATTTTGAATCTGGTATTCTGCCAGACTCTGCTTTGCCGTTTCGATCATACCTCTGTCCTCCGTCACAAATCTGCCAGCGGTACGCTGGCTGTATACCAGACCGTCCCGCTCCAGCTCCGTCAGCGCTCGCTGCATGGTGTTGGGGTTTACCCCTGCCTCCACAGCCAAATCCCGCACCGACGGAAGCCGCTCCCCCGGCGGGAACGCGCCGGACACGATGCCCACCTTGATTTGCTCAATCAGTTGAGAATAGATGGGCGCATCGTTTGAAAACTGCCATTTCATGTTGTTGCACCTCCCATGCTGTGCCGTTGTCTTAGGTAAATAATACAATAACACAATTCTTGAATTTGTCAAGGGGTTTTTAACAAAATACAAAAAATTTCAGGGGCCGCCGTAAGGCGGACCCTGAGAAAGCATGACGGAGCAGGGCGGAAGACCCCGGCGAGGTGCGGCTTTTGCTGAGCCCTTACTCAGGAATACCGTCCCTCCAGCGCGGCGATTACCTCCGCCAGCGCGTCCCCGTGGGCATCGCAGACAATCCTTGCTCCGCTTTGTCTCACAGCGGGTACGCAGTTGGCCGGGGCAAAACCCACGGCAGCGAGCTCCAGCATGGAAAGGTCATTGCCCTCGTCGCCCACCGCGTAGACATTCTCGGGCGCGACGCCGAGACGCCCCGCAAGCTTGCGGAGCATTCCGCCCTTGCTGGCACCTTTTGCGGTCAGCTCAAGCAGGGTTTTGCCGGAATAGATCAGCTCGTAGTCCGAGGCCCAACCATGGCCGCGGATAAATTGCTCCACCTGAATAAGGTTCTCGTGTTCCGCCTCAAAAAGCAGCTTTCCGAGGGGCAGGGGCACGTCCGGCAGGCTGGTCTTCTCCTCGACCCGAACACCGGTCAAATGCTCATGCGCGCGGATAAAGCCGTTGACCTGTACCGCGTGGATGACGTTTTCCACGTGGTATGCTTCTACTCCCACCTGAGGAAACGCGTCCAACACCTGCTGCCCCCGCTCCCGGCTCTCTTCCGACAAAAGGGCCGTCTCCAGATATTCGCCCCTGGCAAAGTTGTAAATAGCCGCACCGTTGCAGATAACGCAGGGCGTGTTGATTGGAATCATGGGCGCCAGCTTTTCAAAAGCTGGAAGCGCCCGCCCGGTGGCTACGGCAAAGTGTCCGCCCTGCGCCATAAAAGATTCCAGCGCCGCCCGATTTCCTTCGGACAGAGGCGGGATGGGCTTGCCCGTTCGCAGCGCGTCCTCCGTATAAATGAGCGTGTTATCAAAGTCGCTGGCCAGCAGCACGCCTTCAAATTTCCCCATCATCGTTCTCCTTATGTCAATTGAATCGGGGAGAGGGAACACCCCTCTCCCCAATCTCATCTCGTGAGCCGTTTATTCCGTGGGCGTTCCGCCGCTGCCGCCCGAACCGCCGCCTCTGCGGCGGCCGCCCCGGTGGTGGGGACGACGGGCAGGCTGTCCGCCATCGGCCTTTTCCTGCCTGGGCTTTTCACCGGCGGGTCGATCTTGTTTAGGGGGCTGAGCCTTAGCCTGAGGCTTGGGCTTGACCGGCCGGGGCGGCTGTCCCTTCCCGGGCGCCATGGTCGGACTCTCCGGCTTTTTTATGCCCTGATTGGGGCCACTCCGTCCACCGCGACGGCGGCGGTGGGAATTGCTGCGGTGCTCCCCGTCCTCCGGAGGTACTATGCGCTCCCGGCTGGGAAGATCCTCCAGCTTTTCCAAGGACATCAGCGGCTCGGAGGAGACAAATTGCAGTGGCTCTTCCTCTTCCCTCTCCTCCACATAGCGCTCAGGCCGCTCCCGGGGGACCTCAATCCCCTCCCGGCTGCCCTTGCCGTTGCGCAGAACGCAGACCTCGCAGTTGTGGTAGCACTTCTGAGGTTCCGGCGCGGAATCCAGGCTTACCTTGACCGTCTCCCGCAGGAGGTTCACGCTTTTTACATTTCCGGGGCCGTCCGGTGTCTGGACAAAGGACTCGCTTTTCGGCATCCGCTTTACCGCGTCCTCATAAGCGTTCTGCTCGTACTTCAGACAGCACATCAACCGCCCGCAGGTACCCGAAATTTTGGCGGGGTTCAGGCTGAGGTTCTGGGTCTTGGCCATTTTGATGGACACGGGCAAAAACCCGTCCAAAAACTGGGAACAGCAAAACGGACGCCCGCAGATTCCAAGGCCGCCGATCATCTTTGCCTCGTCCCGGACGCCGATCTGGCGCAGCTCAATCCGGGCGCGAAACACGCCCGCCAGATCCCGCACCAGCTCCCGGAAATCCACCCGTCCGTCGGCGGTAAAATAGAAGATGATCTTGGTGCCCTCGAAGCTGCACGAGACATTCACCAGCTTCATCTCAAGTCCATGATCCGCGATCTTCTTTTCGCAGACGTCGAAGGCCTCGCTCTCTCGTTTGCGATTGTACTCCACAGTGCGCTTGTCGTTTTCAGTCGCCAGGCGGATCACGCTGCTGAGTGGGTGTACGATAGAGGAGTCCTCCACCTCGTGGTTTCCCTCCGTGCAGGTGGCGAATTCCGGCCCTTGGGCGGTTTCCACGATCACATGGTCGCCCATTTTAATCTGCCGGTCTCCCGGGGCAAAATAGTAGTTTTTGCAGCCGCCACGAAAGCGGACGCTGATTACTTCGGTCAAAGGATACCCTCCAATTCCACAGCCAAGGCGCCCAATACATGGTTGACTCCCACGTTATACGCGCATTCCCGGCAATATGTCTGCAATAATTCTATTGTGTGCATAATTTGCTGTTTTGTCAAGTTTTTTGCAAGAAACCGCGCCGTTTTTTCCGTATTTCCCTTCGTATCCTGCCCATAGACGGTCAAAAGCGCCTCTGAAAAGAGACCGTGGGCCTGTTCTAAAAGGGTCTGAAGCGTTTCCCGATCCGTCTTCTTTCGCTCCAGCTCCACCAGCAGCTCCGTGACGGACCCCCGCTTTTTCTCTCCCACCGCGCGGCAGAGGGCTTCCGCCGCCGCGGTTTGCTCCGTCTCCCCGCCGTCTTCCGCCACCGGGCACAGCTTCAGCTCCACGCACCGGGAACGCAGGGTTTGCAGCACCGCCGCCGGATTCGCCGCGCAGAAGAGGAACGCGGCGTAGGGTGGGCCCTCCTCCACAATCTTCAAAAGCACGTTCTGGTCCTGCTCCGTCAAAAGGGCACAGTCCTCAAAAATATAGACCTTCCGCGCCCCCTCATTGGGGCGGATATAGGCGTCCGACCGGACGGAGCGTACCACATCCACGGCAATGTTCTTATGCTCCGAATCCTGCACGGAGATTACGTCCGGGTGAATATCCTCAAACACCTTGCGGCACGCTGTGCATACGCCGCAGGGCTTTCCCGTCTCAGCGGTACACTCCATAGCCGCAGCGGCAAACCGGGCGGCTCCGATGCGGTCGCCTGGCCCGGTGACCAGAAGCGCGTGGGCCAGAGCACCGCGCTCCGCGGCGGCACGGATGCGGGATAACGCAGCGGTATTTTCTTTTCCTTCCAGTGCCGCCATAAAGGCCCTCCTTCTTCACCGCGCGGTACGCGGCATTCGATAATTTTTACATTGTATCACGGTTCCACGAAAAATGGAATTCCGAATTTCGCATGGCGTGCCTCGGGGCAGAAGCAGCGCGGCCTGACGGGATCATGACTCGGTTTTTCGTCTTTCGGCAGCTGTTTTGGGCAATACACCGTTGACATCCGGTTGCCCCGCCGCTATACTGAAAAAAATTCCGAAAAAGCAACGGTCAAATCAGCGCTTTCCCAAATCCGGACCAAAGGAGTAAAACCATGGAACTGACATTCAATCACTCTCTCGACCATGTGAAGCGTTCCGGCATCCGCCGGTTTACCGAGGTGGTGAAAAGCGTCCCCGGCGCGGTGCAGCTCACCATCGGGGAACCGGACCTGGATACCCCGGAGGCCGTCCGGGCGGCGGCAAAGCTGGCGCTGGACGCGGGAGATACCCACTATCCGCCCAATAACGGCCGACCGGAGCTGCTGGCCGCCATTTCCGAGTTTGAGGAGCGGCGAAACGGCCTGCACTACGCCCCGGATGAGATTATTTTGACCATTGGGGCCACAGAGGCGCTGTTTATCAGCCTGTTCGCACTCCTGAATCCCGGCGACGAAGTAATTATTCCCACTCCGGCATTCAGTCTATACGAATCCATTGCCCAGCTGTGCCGCGCCGTGCCGGTGAATCTGCCCACGGAGGACAGTCAATTTCAGATCGACCCCGCGGCGCTGGCCGCGGCGATTACGCCCCGGACGAAAGCGCTGGTCCTAACCTCTCCCAATAACCCCACTGGCTGCGTGTACACAAAGGAGACGCTGGACGCCATCCACGCCGTTTTGAAAGACAAGCCCATTTTTGTGATCTGCGACGAGGTGTACCGCCAGTTGGCATACACGGACGATTTCACCAGCTTTTCCGCCTTTGCTGACATGCGGGACCGCGTCATCGTGGTTCAGAGCTACTCCAAGCCCTACGCCATGACCGGCTGGCGGCTGGGGTATGTAATGGCGGACCGGCCCGTTCACGACAAATTGCAGGTGGCCCATCAGTACGCCGTGGTGTCCGCCCCGGCGTTTGTTCAGACCGCCTGCATGGAGGCACTGAAGTATAATAACTCCGCCGATACGGCGCTGTTCCGCCGCCGGAGGGACTACGTGTACAAGCGGCTGACGGACATGGGACTGGACGTTCAAAAGCCGGAGGGCGCATTCTACATGTTTATCAACTTGAAAAAGTTTGGCATGGACTCCCTGACCTTCTGCACCCGCATGGTGAAGGAGGGAAAGGTTGGGCTGACCCCCGGCGTCTACTTCGGGTGCGAGGGCTATATGCGCCTATCCTATTGTTATTCCGACGCGGATTTAAAGGAGGGCCTGGACCGTATAGAGGCGTTTCTTAAAACGCTGTGATGCTTCCATTATGCTCCACTACAAAAGATCCCCGGCCGCAAAGCGGCCGGGGATCTTTGAGCTTTCAGCTTTGCTGGGAAATTACTCCTCGGCGGCCAGGGCCTTCGCTTCGGCGATGGCCTTTTCCTGAGCCGCGGGAGGGCAGTCCTCGTAGCGGGCAAAGTCGAAGGTATAGCGGGCGCGGCTCTGGGTCATGGACCGAAGGTCGATGGCGTAAGTTCCCATTTCTCCCATGGGGATCTCGGCCACAATCTCCGTCTCGCCGTCCGCAATGGGATTGGTACCCATGACGCGGCCGCGGCGCTTGTTCAAATCGCCCATGACGTCGCCGGTAAAGTTATCGGGCACATAGACGTGCAGTTCGCCGATGGGTTCCAGCAAAACGGGATTCGCCTGCTCCAATCCCGCCTTAAACGCCAGATTCGCAGCGGTCTTAAACGCCATTTCGGAGGAGTCCACGGGGTGATACGAGCCGTCCACCAGCGTGGCCTTCAGGAACACCACCGGGTAGCCCGCCAGCGGGCCGTGGACGCAGCTTTCCCGCAGGCCCTTTTCAACGGCGGGGAAGAAGTTCTTGGGAACGGAGCCGCCGAACACGTTTTCAGCGAAAATCATATTCTCGCTCTCGAACTGGGGCTCGAACTCGATCCACACATCGCCGAACTGACCGTGTCCGCCGGACTGCTTTTTGTGGCGGCCCTGAACCTTGACCTTTTTGCGGATTTTCTCCCGGTATGCTACCCTCACGGGAGAGAAAACGGCTTCCACGCCAAAGCGGGACTGGAGCTTGGCCTTGAGGACGTCCAGCTGAATGTCGCCGGTGCCGGAGAGGACCAGCTGGTGGGTCTCGGCGTTGTTCGCCAGAGAGAAGGTGAGGTCCTCCTCGCCCAGCTTCGCAAGGCCGCCGGCCACCTTATCGTCCTGGCCCCGGGTCTTGGGGGCGATGGCCTGCGCATAGCAGGGTCTGGGGTACGGAATACCGGTTAGATTCACCACGCTCTTGGCGGAGCACAGGGTATCGCCGGTCTTCAGCTTGTCCATCTTGGCCGCCGCCGCGATGTCGCCGCAGCAGACCTCTTTGACCTCAACGGCTTTCTTTCCCCTCATGGTGTACAGATGGCCCAGCTTCATGGCCTCTCCGGTGCGAGCGTTGGTCAGCGTCATATCCGCCGTGACCTTGCCGGAAATCACCTTGAAGTAGGAAAAACGGCCATACTGGTCAGAGGTGGTCTTAAATACAAACGCATAGGGACTTCCGTCCTCGGTCAAATCGATCTCCACCGGCTGACCGTCTGCGTCGGTGCCCTTGCGGTTGGGAATCTCCACCGGATTGGGGAACAGCTTCACGGCGGTGTCCAGCACGGTCTGGGTGCCGATGCCGGTAAATGCGCTGCCGCACATGACCGGGCAGAGAATCAGATCCCGCACACCGGCGTGGAGACCTTCCAGCAATTCCTTCTCCGTGAAGGGTTCGCCGTTGAAAAATTTCTCCATCTTTTCCTCGTTGGTCTCGGCCACGGACTCGCACAGCTGCTGATAGAAGTTTTCCACTACCTCCATTTTGTCGGCGGGGATGGGAACCTCTTCCCGGCGTCCGTCGGGCTTAAGCTCATAGGCCTTCTTGTAGATGACGTCGATCAGCGCGCCGATCTTCTTGTTCTCGTCCCACATGGGCATCATGGTGGGGCAGACGGCCCGGCCAAACTTCTCCCGCAGGGATTCCCACGCACCGTTGAAATCGCCGCCCTCCTCGTCGGTCTTGGAGATATAGATGGCCCGGGGCATGTTCCGCTCCTGCAAATACTTCCATGCCTTCTCGGTGCCCACAGAAATGCCGCCCTTTGCGGAACAGACGATGATGCCGGCATCCGCTACACGGAGAGCCTCCAGCACCTCGCCGGAAAAATCAAAATAACCCGGAGTGTCGATCACGTTGATCTTCACGCCCTTAAATTCGATGGGAGCAATGCTCAGGGAGATGGAAATTTTCCGCTTGATCTCCTCCGGATCATAATCGCAGGTGGTATTTCCATCGGTCACTTTACCGAGACGATCCGTGCCGCCGGTCAGATACAGCATAGACTCCACCAAAGAGGTCTTGCCGTTTCCGCCGTGGCCAAGTAAGCAGATATTGCGAATGTCCTTTGCAGTCATATGATTGTACTCCCTTCGATTTGTTGCTTGGGCGAGAAATCGGAAATGAAATCGCTCAATGTGGTTATTATACAATCATTTGGCGGTTAGCACAACGTCGGATTTGAAATAGAAAAAATTTTTGGTAGCCTGCACAAGAATGAAAGTAAAGAATTTACATTTCCGCCCCGCAGGACACGAAAAACCACGGCCCCAAAGCAGGGCCGTGGTAATCGTTTTACAGATCAGGCGGTAAATTTCAGCTGGAACCGGGCGCCGGAATCGCCGGAAAAGACAATCAGTCCCCCCTCTGGCAGCTTGGCGGAGGTATCGCCCCACAAATAGGAGGAGGCCGTGATCTTTCCCGTCCCGTCATAAACATAAAAGCCCGTGTTTTTCGGCATGGCCACGGTCATGGTTTTTCCGGTGTCGCCGTCTCCCACCTTGAACCACCGGGCATAGCCGGTGGACTGGATCGTGGCATAAGAGCTGCCGTTTTTAGTAGAAATATTTTTCAGACTCCCCTCCGTCTGATAGGGCGCGCCGTTGACCCACATCAGGCTGCCGTCCACGGTGACAGAACCGGCGTCCCGTCCGATGGGCAGATCGTAAGTAAGCTCCGTGGGGCTGACGATACGCTCTCCGCCGATGTAGCCGGGTACGTATTCAACGTCCGGCGTGAGTGCGGAGGTCACCGCCGCCGCCGCGGCGGCGTCCGACAGGGCCAGATACATCTGGGAGGAGTACTTTTCCCCCAGCGACACCGCGCTGGTGGACGCTATAGCATCCCACGCCGCCTGCGTCTCGGTGGGAATTGGATTTTCCGGCATTTTCACCAGCAGATAATCGCTGGTGGACACGACGCCCAGACCCGGGACAGGGGCGTAGCTCCGCTGATAGAGATACGTGGAGCTGTTGCTCTCCTTTACCAGCTTCACCGCCGCGGAGTTGCTTGTGTCCCGGAAGGAGCCGTCGCTGTAATAGGTCAGCGTCTGGTCGGGGATGCCGGACATGCTCATCTGATGAAGGGTCAGCTTTCCGTCGGTGGTGACTGTGACCTTCATCTGCTGGGTGGTGGTGCCGTAATAACCGGATTCCTGCGTCAGCTTTGCAGGCATGGCGGCGGCAGTGGCAGTGGGAAGAGTGGGAGCGGTTTCATTCAGCGTCACGCCCCGGTCCTTCAGCGCGTCCGCCAGCATCCGGGCGGCGGCCAGCTCGTTATAGGTGGATACGCCGCCGGAGGTGAGCACCGCCGCGGCCATGTGGTATTCTGGCAGTACCAGCAGCGCCGCGTGATAGCGCAGGGTGTCCCCGCCCTTGACAAGACACTGGATGCCGTTTTGGGCAAAGGGCGCAAACTGCACCGCGTCCCAGCCAAGGCCGTAGCTCACCATGCCAAGCGGTTCATCGGGCCAGATGCCCCGGTCGTACTCCGGCGCGGCCATGGCGGCGGTGAGTTTGGTGGAGAGGATGGACGTGCCGGTGAGAGCCCCGCCAAAGGCGGCCAGATCCTCCGCTGAGGCGTAAATTCCGCCCGTACCCACGATACCCAGCGTATCCTTCGGCAGCACCCGCTGCGCCGCATCGGCGGTGCAGGTAACGGCGGGCGCTCCCACCATCTCGTCCTCGGGCGCATAGGTGTTTTTCAGTCCCGCCGGGGTAAGAAGGGCAGAGCGGACATAGTCCATAAAGTCCTTGCCGCTGACAGCCTCCACCACCAGCTGCGCCAGCGTGAACCCGTCGTTGCAGTAGGCGGAGAACGCACCGGGGTCTGCCTTCAGCTTCTGGGTGGACAGCCGTTTCAAAAGATCGTTCGTGGCCTGTTGGTCCGTATCGTCAAAGAGAAATGCGTTGGTGGAGGAGGTCCCCATCAGCCCAGAGGAGTGATTGAGCAGCATTCGCACGGTGATTTTCGCATAGCGGGGGTCCGCCATTTTAAAATCCTTTAAATAAGTGGTCACAGGAGAATCCAGATTAATCTTCCCGCTCTCCACCAGCTTCATGACCGCGGCGGTGGTGTACATCTTGCTGACGGAGCCAATGCCGTACAGCGTACCGCCCAAAATTCCCAACTGCTCCAAATGCCCTGCGTCCTTTTTGGAGGCAGGAAGACTCCCATTTTGTTGAGAGAGGGTGAACGTACCGTCCTCCCAGAGCGCCCAGGATGCGCCGAGCGCGTTTCCGTACTGCATGGCGTAGCCCACCGCCGTCTCGGCAGACTTCTGCCGTGCCTCCGAGGCCGGATCGCGTTTCACATCCTCTGCCATTGCCGGGACGGCAAGGCTCACCGCCATGGTCAGCGCCAAAGCCAGCGCCGCCAGCCGCTTATTCAAAATTCCGTTCATATTCCGTTCCTTTCCCGCCCCGTAAGGCGCGCGAGTTCCACGGATCACGGCATACACCCTCCAGCAGGGGGAATGTCAAGCAATTTTTTCCGTTTCCGCAGCCGTATCGCCCAAAATGCAAGAACGATACCCACAGCGCCGCTGAAAAAACAGAACAGCAACATGGCGTCCACACCGCTCCGATCAATGATTCCTCCGGCAATCAGATTGCCGATCACGCCGCTGAGGCCGTTGGTTGCCACCATTTTCAGAGACTGGCCCTGCACCCGGTCCTCGGGCGGGACATTTTCATTGGCATAGTAAACGTTCCCGGGGGTAAACAGTCCGTACCCCAGCATCTGGATGGGCTGCAAAGCAAGCAGAAGGCGCAGGTCGCGGCAGGAAAGAAACAGCAGCGGTTTCAGCGCCATAAACACGACGGAGGCCAGCATGACCTTTTCAATATTCGTCTTTTTCCAAAGCCATTGGAAGAAAATCGCGCCGGGCAGCTCTGACGCCGCCATTAAAAAGAGAGCCAGCCCCAGATCGCCGCTATCGCCGCCCCGGTCGTTCACAAGGTTCACCAGAAAGTTGACGATGGGCATCACGGCCATCAACCCAAAAAAACCCGCGCCCAGCATCACGGTGAACGCCGGATTGTGTTTTAAAATGTACAGGGGGGAGTGGGCGGGCTCCATGTTTGCCGCCGGAAAAGCGGACGAGGAAAACGCAGGGAAGACCGCCAGCGCCGCCAGAATCAAAACTACCAGCGCCGCGTGGGTCACCAGAGCGGATTCCACGCCGAAGCGCCGCGCCTGCTGCCCCACCAGAACGGAGACAATGGCATAGGAAAACGCGCCCAGGCCCCGGCCCAAGCTGTACCGCACGCTGATTCCCGCGTTCAAAAACTGCATGGACATGGCGTCGATCAGGGGATAGGAGTTGGTCTCCAGCGCGCCCAGAGCCAGAAAGATCAGCGCGGTACCGAAAAAGCCGGGCCGGGCGAAATAGAACACGGCGTGGAATCCCAGCGCCAGCAGCATACATCCGCCGAAGAGCTTTTTCAGAGGCACGTCAGGGTGGCGATCCGCCCAGGCGCCCAGCAGAGGCTGAGAAAAAATGCCCGCCAAGCATCCCAGTGAAATAAAGATTCCGGCCTGTCCGCTGGAAAACCCCCGCCCCAAAACAATGGCGGTCTGATAGCCGCTGAACGCGGCCATCATGCCCCAAAACCAGATCTGGAGCAGAAAGTACGCGGTGTTTACCCGCCTCGGAGAGGGCAGGGACACAGCGCTCATTGAATTCCTCCCGTCAGATAACCAAGCAGGGGCTCGAATTCCACGCCCTCCCGCATGGGCAGGTCCGCCGCCGCAGTGCGTTCCGCGCAGGCCCGGACAAATTTGGCGGCCAGCATGGCCGCGTCGTTCAGCTTCCGTCCCTGCACCAGCGCGCCGGTGAGAACGGAGGCGAACACGTCGCCGGTGCCGTGAAACTCATGGGCGATAAAATCGGTCTGTACCGCCTCGGCCCGGCCGGTTTTCGCGTCGAAGCACATGGCCCCGGTCATTCCCGGCGACATGGATACGCCGGTAAGGACTACGGAGCGCTTGCCGTCAAGGCTCAGGCGCTCCACCGTCTCCCGATGAGAGGGGAGCGCGTTCAAGGGCAGGCCCAGCAGCAGCGCCGCTTCCGTGAGGTTCGGCGTAATGACGTCCGCAAGGCGGGCCAAACGGGCCATCCCGTCGCACATGGCGGGGGTATAGGTTTTGTAGACCTCGCCGTGGTCACCCATCACCGGGTCCACCACCGTTAGGGTGTTGGGCTGACGGAAATCATAAAAAAATTCCTCCACCACTCCGATCTGGCGGGCGCTGCCCAAAAAGCCGCTGTAGATCGCATCAAATTTTAAATTCAGGGATTTCCAGTGGGCTGCGACCTTGGGCATCTCGTCGATCATGTCCAGAAACGTAAATCCCTGAAAGCCCCCGGTGTGGGTGGAGAGGAAGGCGGTGGGCAGCGGGCAGCACTGCGCCCCCATGGCGGACAGAATCGGCAAGGCGACGGTGAGAGAGCACCGGCCAAAGCCGGACAGGTCGTGGATGGCGGCGATACGGGGCGTAGACATCAAGGTACCTCTTTTCTGATCTCCAATTTTTTTCAGTATACGGCAAATCTGCCTATTGTTCAAGAGGTCGGTTCGTGGTAAAATAAAATAACATAATGGTCTACACGCCGGTATGCCGGGATGGTCAGACGTACAGAATGGCGGCGTTGCCGTCTCAGCGATAAAAGAAAGCCGAAAATTGATACAGCAAAAAAGCAGCCGAGTGAATCTGGCCGCTCATATATGCGGGCATGATGGAATTGGTAGACATGCAAGATTTAGGTGCCGTCACCTCGGTGAAGGATTATCCCTTGTACTGTTAAAAGCAGACACTGTCTGTTTTTATAAACGCGGATCAAGCGATAAGCTCCGCCTCGGGTCTCCTCCCCGTGTAAAAATAGAAGAAAAACTGAATATGCGCCTGTGATGGAATTGGTAGACATGCAAGATTTAGGTGTTGTCACCTCAGTGAAGGATTGTCCCGGTGTCGGTAAAGTCAGGCCTCGCCTGTTTTTATAGTTGCGGATGGAAGCGATTAATTTCGCCTCGGTTTTCCTGCCTGTGTAAAAATAGAGGAAAAACTGAATATGCGCCTGTGATGGAATTGGTAGACATGCAAGATTTAGGTTCTTGTGTCGCGAGACGTGTGGGTTCGAGTCCCTTCAGGCGCACCAACGAAAAACCATGTAACAGGATTTGAACTGTCACATGGTTTTTTGTTGTATATGGTAAGGCTCACATGAAAATGCCGCCAGTGGTTCTTCACATAGACGGTTTGCTTTGATATAATAAAATTTACAGTATCAAAATATCGCCCTGCAAACTCGAATGAAACCCTTTAAGGGTTTTACGGCGCAGATATCCAGCACGAAAGCAACCATTGTAATGGCATTATTATGTAAGGTGAGCGAAATGAACTATCAGGGAACTTTATTGGCGGTGCGGGACATGCAGCAATCCCTTCGGTTTTACTGCGGTCTGCTGGGGCTTTCGGTGTCTGCCGATTATGGAGCAAATGTTTCCTTATCCGTCGGCATTTTTCTTCAAACAGTCGAAAGCTGGCACGAATTTATTCACAAAACAGACGAAGAAATCATACTACCACATCACGCAGGAGAGCTACATTTTGATGAAACTGACATGGATAAGTTTCTCCGACGGCTGGAATCGTGGCAGGGAATTCGGTATGTCCATCCACTCAAGGAGCACCGCTGGGGGCAGCGGGTGGTGCGCTTTTACGACCCTGATGGTCATATCATCGAGGTTGGTGAGGAACTGTGCATGGTTGCCCACCGGTTTTACGACGGCGGTATGACATTTGAGCAGGTGGCAGTCCGGATGGATGTACCGCTCGACCATGTGGTACAGTAGTTAAAAACGAAAAGCCAGAATTGAGTCTTACAAAAGCAGTATTCTGCCAACGTGCATATTGCATATGAAGGCACTCTCTTTTTTGTGCAGGCAATGCGAGGACAACGCCATTTAAAACAGTTAGGATAGTGACAAGGAGTTGATGCAGATGGAATGGATTGAGCGGCTGAATAAGGCCATTGTGTACATCGAAGAAAATCTGACCGGCGAAATCGACTATGAGGAGTTAGGCAGACAGGCCTGCTGCTCTCCCTATCACTTTCAGCGCATGTTTGGCTACATGGCTGGGATGCCGCTTTCCGAATATATACGCCGTCGCCGGATGAGCCGCGCCGCCGCCGACTTGCAGAGCGGTGGGGAGAAGATCATCGATATCGCCGCAAGGTATGGCTGTGAATCGCCCACCGCCTTTAATCGTGCCTTTCAAAGCGTACATGGCTTTGCACCATCACAGGCACGGACAGACGGCCAAACACTTAAGTCCTTTCCACCCATCAGCTTCCAAATCACAATCAAAGGAGCTGCACAAATGGATTACAGAATCGAGAAAAAAGACGCATTTCGCATCATCGGTATTAGCGCACCCCTGGAAGCCGATATTGAAAAGAATTTTGAAACGGTACCGGCCCTATGGGGCAAGGTCGCTCAGGACGGGACAATCCCCCGCCTGTGTGAGCGTATGAACAGCCAGCCCATGGGTGTTCTGGGTGTCAGCGCCTGCAATGAAGCCGCTGAAAACTGGCGGTATTACATTGCGGTTGCCAGCACTTCCGTCGCTGAGTCTTTTGAGGAATACACCGTTCCTGCATTTACCTGGGCGATTTTTCGCGGAGAGGGTACCGGAATTTCCATCCAGCAGCTCGAACAGCGTATTGTCACCGAATGGCTGCCCACCTCCGGCTATGAATACGCCAACGGTCCCAACGTAGAGCTGTACCTTGACCCGAATCCGGAAAATACGAAATATGAGGTTTGGATTCCCGTTGTGAAAAAGTAATACAAAGCGCCGTCTGACAAGGTTTTCGGCAGACGGTTCTGTTTTTGCGTTGTATCCTGTTTTATTCGGTCAAAATTTCCTATACCCGACCGACCTGTCCATCCTCCAGCATGACTTTAATGCCGTGGGGATGCGTGCTGCTCTTTGTTAGAAATCTTGCCACAACTCCCTCGCCTTGCTGGAAGCTGACAATAAAAAAGAATCAGAATATAGCATGGAGCGAAGATCAATTTATGTGTACAGAAACATTAACGGAAAATGGTTATGTGCAATTGACAATTCATATGGAACATCATTGCTTGATTAAAGAAGGATGCATCACAACGTCTGATATTTTTAATTGCGTAATGAGTGTTCGAATCCACTGCGAAGATCCAAAAATATCGATTTTGGAAATAAAACACAGCAACGTGCCAAGAATGCAAACTGGCATGTTGCTTTTTTATATTTTTCAGGCCGGATTTATCTGCGATATCAGTTACCCATCTAATGCATTACAATAACAGCGCATGCCAAAAGTATCGCAACGGTTGATTTTTTCAACCGTTATCAGCTGCCAATCCATTGATTTTTTCCTGCCTGGTAACTAAAATACAATCAGAGGTGATTCATATGAAGGAAATCAATATTGCAAAAGTCCTTGTCAATAAGCGCAAGGAAAAGGGCATCACTCAGGATGATCTTGCCAATCACATTGGAGTGTCCAAGGCGTCGGTTTCCAAATGGGAGACGGGGCAAAGTTATCCCGATATTACATTTCTTCCGCAGCTGGCTGCGTACTTTAACATCAGCGTAGATGAATTGATAGAGTATAAGCCGCAGCTGGCAAAAGAGGATATTCGTAAGCTGTACCGGAGCCTGTCAGATGGTTTTACGTCAAAACCTTTTGATTCTGTGATGGAAGACTGCCGGGAAATCATTAAAAAATACTATTCGTGCTTTCCGCTGCTGCTGCAAATGGGGACGCTGATGGTCAATCATCTGGAATTGCTGAATGACCCGCAGAAATCGGCGTCCGTGACGGAAGAGGCAAGGCTCCTTTTTGCTCGGATCAGAGAGGAATGCGAGGACGTATCCATAACCAGACAGGCTTTGTATATGGAGGCCCTGTGCTACCTTGTTTCCAGTGATCCCAATACGGCGTTGGAGTTGCTTGACGGAACAGTCACGCCTGCGCTGCCCCCTGAATCAATTTTGGCATCCGCTTACCAAATGACAGGGCGCGCCGATGAGGCAAAATCCGTTTTACAGGTTGGGATTTTTCAGAATATCGTCGTCCTGTTTAATTTCTTCCCCGCTTACCTTATGCTATGTGCGGATGACCCGTGCACATTCGAGGAGGTACTGCGGCGCTCGCTCGTCGTAGCGGAAACGTTTGACATGAGGCATCTGCATCCCGGCGTTCTGGTCGGCCTTTATATTTCCGCGGCACAGGGATATATTACGCAGAAAAATCATGATAAGGCCCTTGAAATGCTGCAAAAGTACACCGAGATCGTAACAAGCGATATATATCCCTTGTGCTTGCATGGCGATGCTTTTTTTGACCTTCTGGACGGCTGGCTGGATCAGCTTGATCTGGGAAATAATCTTCCCCGGGATGAGAAAACAATCAGGAAAAGCATGCATGATGTGATTGTTAATAATCCGGTATTCTCGGTTCTATCAGATGAACAGCGTTTTCAGAGCATAACTGAAAAGCTTCAGAACAACTGCAAATCATACGGATAAGGGGGTGCTGCCATGATGGAACAAGAAAAAGCGGCGGCAAAAAAACAGCTGGTCATATTCATTGCACTTACAATTGGCATAGCCTGGATCGTGTTCTTGTTGATACCGATCTGCGGGCTGACCTACGGAAGCGGTTTTTCAGTCATAATTCTAGCAGCAGCAATGTTTGTGCCTGCACTGAGCAATATATTGACACGGCTTATAACAACAGAAGGCTTTGAAAAGATGTATCTGCGGCCTCACCTCAAGGGGCACGTGAGAGATTATCTGCTTGTGTACTTTGGTCAGACAGTCTTGTTGTTTTTGAGCGGAGCGGTTTATTTTCTGATTTTTCCCAGTTCATTTGACCCGGAGCTTACAGCTTTAAAGGGGATGGCCACTTCGAGTAGTACGTATGGGCTTAATACATCCACGCTTTTGGGTGTTCAGATTCTGATTCTCATTGCCATCGGCCCGATTGTAAATATTATACCGACCATGGGTGAAGAGCTTGGCCGGAGAGGCTATCTGCTCCCCAAACTGCGTATGTTTCTGTCTGACAGGGCCGCGCTGATGATTTCAGGGGCCATATGGGGAATCTGACACTTGCCTGTTATTGTGATGGGGCACAATTACGGAACCGGCTATTGGGGCTATCCATGGCTTGGCATTCTGGCCATGACCGTTTTTTGTGTCGTCCTTGGAACTATAGAAGGTTCTATATCAATTAAACTGCAAAGTGCCATTCCCGCCGCCATGATACATTCGACTATCAATGCAGGCGCCGCGCTGCCGATTTATCTGCTCAAGGGCAGCTATAATGCTGTGCTTGGTCCGGCAATCACCGGCCTTATCGGCGGGCTTCCGTTTATCATTATAGCTATAATATTGTTAAAAAAGGCGGACAGTAAAATGACGCTGGATAAAAACAGGGCGCATCGGCAGGATGAGGGGCCTTTGGGCCGGGAATACGGTTTTGTTACGTAAGAAACCTGTGGACTAAATTGAGTAAACAACATATAAAGTTCATACAGCAGGTTTCAAATCTTTATTTGGAATAATTACAGAAAGTAGGAAAATTCCGGTTTTGATTCCAGCTGTATCCATGTGCTCAGCTATTTCTTTTGTATTTTCTCCATCAAGATAGCATCGATCTCCTGCTCCAGCGTTATGATTTTCTCCTGCAACGCAAAAATGTGGGCGTCGAGGATTGGTTTCCTCAATGCCCACATTTTTTGTACTTCTATAAGTTTTTTCAACTCTGTGAAAGACTTTTCTCGCTTTTCAGCAAGCAGCATTTCCACTTTCCGGTCAATCCACTCCTCATGCACCCGGTGAGAAGGGCAGGTGTCCTTTCCGTGTAGCAAATAGGTCTTGCAGATATACTCCACTCGCAGATTGCCGTTCCAACATCGGTTCATCGCCACAAATGGACTGCCGCACTCCTGACAGATCAAAATTCCAGCGTATTCAGAGAGAAAAATAGTGAGCTTATCTTGCGGCCGTGGCTCAGTGGTAACGCTGTCCGAGAGTAGGTTCCAGACGTGGGTATCCCCGTCGAACTCAAGCGTCAGCTCCCGGTATTCGATGTCCCGCCCGGTACAGTAAAGAGTCGCGGTACTGCCGCCGCGCTTGTCCTTGCGGAGGACAAAGTTAGAGTCCGTCGCGCCGCTGATGCCCGTAGTGCCGGAAATCATATTCATGGGATCGTCGTCGTTCATCTTCCGCAGGTGGTGGATGAGCAGGATTCCCTCTTGCGGTCTCCGTTTGAGCGTGATAACATATAACAGGTAAAAACAATTTATCGTATATAGCTTGGAGGAGCACATGGATAGAGCGAAATCAACCGCCGATGAGTTCGCGGCGCCGCTTACGCTCTCGCTGGAGGAGAACAGCTGTATCTTCACAATCAAGTGGCGGAACGCGCCGGGAATGCTGGTGGAGAAATTTGAGCCCCCGCAGGAGCTCCTGACGGTATTCCTCAACGGGGATTATCTTCGGCTGATTACGACGAGGGATCTGCTCAATATGGAATTGACAGACGCTCCGCAGTTTTATGAGTGGCTGACCACCTATGACCGGGAGCGGGTCATGGCTCTGATTGGGCAGTTCTATTTTTCCGAGTCCGCCGACGTGAACGCGCTGCCTCCGAGCCAGCGGCTGCGGGTATATCTCGCCTTTGACCGAACGCTTTTCTCCGTAGAAGCGCGGGAGCAGGAGTATTCCTGCTTTTGGAAGATACTGCACAATCATGCTCTCGCAGACGAAGCCTTCGGAAAATATGCCGGGCAAAATAAGCGCCGGAATACGGGAACGCGGCTTAAGGCCGATTTTGAAGCAGGCTGTCAAGCGGTAAGAGAATATAATCTCCGGATCCCCCGCGGAGCTATGGCACGGTTTGAGGAGCCACAGGAGCTGGTGATGTATCTGCTGCGGGACACGATCCTATCGGATAAGCACATCAAAAAGTGCGAATTCTGCGGTCGGTTTTTCATTCCCCGTCGCAGTACCAAGCAATACTGCTCACCGGCGTGCGCCAGTAAGCAGCGGAATCTGGACGGCTTCTGCGGCGAGACGGAAGTCAGTGCTGCGTATAAACGCATCGTCGCCAACCTCACCGCCAAAGATAAAAAGCAAAAAGAACTCCGCCGCCAGTATTGCCTGGACGGCGGAGCCATGGTGAAGCCGCGCGAGGTGCTGCGGCAGTTTTATGACGAGAACTATGCCCATCAGGAGCAATTCCGCTTCGCCTGGGAGGCGCTGAATAAAGCAGAGGAAAAAAGCTGGGCGGATCGCCAGAAGTACGAACAGGCCAAAGCGGATTATCTTTCCTGGCTGGACAGTCGACTCAGTTACGCCAAGCAAATCCATATTGATCAGGATAGCTATCTGGAAGAACCCTGAAGCGCAAGAGAGGGAGCGGCAATGACCCCTCCCTCGCCTTGCTTCTATTTCGTATATCTTCTTAATGCCGGACTTGCTCTATCGTCAAATTATTATCATCTACTATAACCGGCAAGGAATCAGCGCCGCCTCGCTACGTTTACGCTCTGTGACAAAAAACGGGATATATGCACGGCTGCGCAACTTTAGCACCATGAGATACAACGTTCCCATGCAGATATCCAGCTGCCGGGGGCGGTAACCCATAGCGGTAGTCCCTAGGGGACGGATTGTGTACATTCTTTTCCGCTCCCACAATGCCGGAGACCTCCGCTTCCATAAGCTGTGCGCACAGCCACTCCAGCATGTTGAGCATCGGATCCGGTTCCGCCATACATTTCAGTAGAAAGTCTGTGAGGCCTGTGGTATTCTTTCCTTGAGCCATTGGGTGACCTCTCCTTCTTTGAATGTCTCGACACCATTCATTTTACCGGAGTCCCACTGGCTTTTCTATACCTTCTTCAAATTGCGACCTTTATTATACACGGCCGTTTCGCGTTCACTATCCATCCAGTCCATAGATATCATGTGTACAAACCAATTCTTTACCGAATGAACCGAATCAGTCACAGTCCGGAAGATACAAGTGACACACCGGCATGAATTCAGCAAATTTCCCTTGGACAACCTATCCAAATTTAATACAAAATCTGCCATTCAAACTTTTTTTATGATTTTCTATAGTAATTACATTTTATGTATGCTATAATTACATCATTGAAATTCATTATAATTTTGACCAAGCAAAACAAAAAGTTTTTACGAAAAAGGAAGGGAGTAAGGCGTAGGCCAGAAGTGCTGCCGCTTGTTATAAAAAATGGATTTGGCCAGTGGGGTGGATTTTGAATATTTCCTTCGTTTTGCGGAAGGGTTGCAACATTTTTTAGGAGATCAGTGTGAAATTGTAATCCATGATTTTCGCTTGGGATCAGAACACAGCATTACTCATATATTTAACGGCAAACTCAGCGGCCGTTGCGTGGGCGGTTCCTCCCGCGGGGCGATGATTTCTCACATGGGCGAGAACATTGAGAAATATTGGGATAGCCGCATTTACTTTTATACCGGTACTAACGGTCAGAGCGGACGGATATTCAAGTCCTGTACTACAATGATCTGTGATAAAGAACACCGAATTATCGGTTCTATTTGCTTGAATCTGGACGTAACTGATTTCATCTTCGCGCAAAATACCCTGCAAAATTTCGTTCGCTACAACATGCCTACCCTTTACGAAATCAAGGATGAGGACGTGGCGTTTGAAAATGTGGACGATGTTTTACAATACTATATGAGTCAATGCGAGCAACTCATTGGCAAGCCGATGTCTTTGATGAACAAGGCGGAAAAAATCCGCGCGTTGAAATATTTGAATGACAAAGGGGTTTTTAAGATCACCAAAGCAAATGTTTTACTTTGCCAGGCTTTTCAGATATCGAAATATACGCTATATAACTATTTAGAAGAAGCAAAAACCCCTCACCGTTCTGACACTTCTTCCTCTGCTGAGGACTTGACTCAAGAATGATCTGCAAAAAAGAGCGATGCCATAACCTCTCTTCTGAGAGGTTATGGCATCGCTCTTTTTTGCATCAGTAATTTACTGGAGACTTCACGTATAAAATATAACCAAAATTCTGCCCACATTTCCTATAATCATACAAAAAGTATGATTATAGGAAAAAAGTTGCTGCAAGCGCTTGCACTTCTACAGACATGGTGCTATTATTCAAATAACAAACTTTCTGTTTGCATGCAATACGGTTAGTTGAACTATGGCGCATCCTGAATGAGAACAAAAGCCGGCGGCGTGCACGGGCCGTCTTTTGCAGGATGAGATCTCGCAAAAAAAGGAGAACGGAGGATCATTTATGGGAAATGCAGTAAATACCGATAAAAGGAAAAGCTCCGGCTTCAACCGCTTTTTAAATGGCGTTGAGGTGGTTGGCAACAAAATCCCCGACCCTATCATTTTATTTGTCGTTCTTACTCTAGCAATTGTGGTTTTATCATGGATTGGCAGTTTAGCGGGTTGGTCCGCAATCCATCCTCAGGACGGTTCCACTGTTACTGTCTTTAATCTCCTGTCGGCAGAAGGTATCCAGTACATGTTCAGCAACATGTATCAAAACTTTGTCGGATTCTCTCCTTTTGCCATTGCCATTTCCGTTTTTATGGCAATGGGCGTTATCACCAAGGCCGGCCTGTTGGATTCCATGTTCATTGGGATGGCAGCAAATGTTAGCAAACGTATGCTGACCATTATGATTATTTTTATCGGAATCATGTCAAACATGATGGGCGATATCGGCTTTATTGTCATGCCGCCTCTGGCTGCGATGCTTTTTGTGGCCATGGGTCGCAACCCTATTGTAGGTATGTGCTGTGCCTATGCGGCTGCCTCCTGCGGGCTTTCGGCAAACCTGGTCATCGGCTTGACGGACGCCCGGTTGGCGGCTACTACTCAGGTGGCTGCTCAGATTGTCGACCCGGATTTTATTGTCTCCCCAACCTGCAACTGGTATTTTATTGCTGCGGCTACCTTTGTGCTGACTGCGGTGGCTTCTTTTGTAACTGAAAAGGTGCTGGAACCGCGCGCTGGCATCTGGCATCGCGAGGATGCTGACCAGAGCGTCAAGATTGACATTGAAGCTTACAAATCCACTCCCGTGCAGAAGCACGGTATGAGAGTGGCCGGCATTGCAGCCCTGCTGATCCTGGCCGTTATTGCGCTGGGCGCTATTCCCTCTTGGGGTATTCTGCGCAACGCAGATGGTGTCTCCGTCTTTGCCGCAAAGGATACTCAAATCGGCAGTATCGTCACTACGCTGATTCTGGTCATTATGATTCCCGGCTTAATTTACGGTAAAATTACCGGTAGCATTCCTGATGCAAAAGCTTTCAGCAGCGCATTGGCCGATGGAATCCGCGACATCGCTCCCTTTGCCGTCCTCTGCTTCTTTGCCGGTCAGTTTACCGCGTGGTTTACGAAAAGCAATTTGGGCATTATCCTTGCCGTCAAGGGTGCTGATTGGCTGAAGAGTATCGGTCTTAAGGGCCTACCTCTAATGCTGATCTTGTTTATTTTCTTTGCACTTGTCAACCTGTTTCTGCCAAGTGCCAATGCCAAATGGGCTATTATGGCGCCCATCTTCGTCCCGATGCTGATGATTCTAGGCTATCATCCCGCTTTGACTCAAATCGTCTATCGCATGGGCGATTCCACAACGAATGCCATTACCCCTGTTCTGGCTTACTTTGCAGTGATGCTGGGGCTGGTGCGCCAATACGATAAGAAAGCCGGCATGGGTACATTGATGTCTCTGCTGATGCCCTACACGCTCTACTATTTTCTTGCCTGGGGTGGTCTGTTCGCTGTCTGGTATCTGCTGAAGCTGCCCTTGGGTCCCGCCGGTCCGCTGTTTCTCTCTTAACCGGATTTAGTGCTTCATATTTTGCGCCTTATGGGAAGCATCTCTGGGCTTCCGATCGGATTCTGTACCGATCGGAGGTCCGGGTGCAGCAAAAGCACTGTTCGGACATGATTTCACAAGAGCAATTTTTAACTTGTCTATGATCGAAATGGGAGGCACTGTTTTGGAACGTTTCTCCGAATTTAACCAGGCAAATCTTATTCCCGGTGAAAAAAAGTGTTATGTCTTGGAGTTGTTTGAAACCGTGGGACGTCAGTTGACTGTGGAAGTTCTGGCGGTAAAAGGCCACAGGCCCGGCTCTGTTTTATTGGCAGCCGCTGGGGTTCATGGCGACGAATATGAGGGAATATTTGCCGTCCGGAGGCTGTTTGAGGAATTGAAGCCGGAAGAAATGTCCGGCACCTTTTTGGGCATTCCAGTTTGCAATACCCTGGCTTTTGAAAACCTGAGCCGTGAAACCCCCGTTTATGCGGACGGGCTGAATCTTGCCCGTGAGTTTCCAGGCAATCCATCGGGCAGCTATACCCAGCGGCTTGCGGACGCATTGATGAGTTTTGCCCTGCGCAATCTGCGCTCTGGCGCAGACGCCCTCATTGATCTGCACAGTTCCGGCACCCGATACGAGTATCTGCCAATGATGGGCGCACATCTCACCGCTTGCTTTGAGCGTGAAAAAGAGCTGTGCCGCGCGACCGGCTTTTCAAATTTGTGGGAGCTGAACAAAAACCCGAAATCGCTGAACGGAGCCGCATCTGCCGCGGGCGTTGTGAGTCTGGGAGCCGAGGTGGCCGGCCGAGGCGGCGCACGGGTGGGTGACATCCGGATTTACGCCGATGCGCTGCGCGGCCTATGCGGTTATATGGGGATTGCCCCATATCCATATACCATACGCGAGGGAGCCTTCCTGCCTGCGCACACTCAAAAATTTGAACACTCCGGCCTGTTCCTCTCATCACGGGAGCTGGGCTGCATGCTGCATCAGGGAGATCAGATCGGCGTCCTTTACGATCCGCAGTGCGAGGCAATGGAAACGCTTACCGCTGCCTGTGACGGCGTTCTGTGGGGGATCCGCAGGCATGTTGCCGTATATGCGGGGGAAGTAGCTTATATCTTGGCCAAAAAAAACGCAGAGGAGGGCTTGACGTGAAAAAGTGGCTGGAATGTCCATGCTGTCACCGCAAATTTGAGTTGAATAGTGAATATCTGATCTGCCCGGACTGCTCTCGGAAAAGTGAGCATTATGAACTGAACGTCTGTTATGATTACGAGCATGCCACGCCTGCTGAAAAGAATTCACTGCGGCAAACATACCGCAGCATCTGGGGCTACAAGAGCTTCCTGCCCGTGGCCGACGACGCACAGCCGGTGACCTTGGGCGAGGGAGCCACACCGCTTACTCGTTTTTTGACGGCGGAGCATAAGGGATATCCTCAAATTTGGTGCAAAAACGAGTCGCAAAATCCCACCTGGTCTCACAAAGACCGGCTCAACAGCGTGTTGGCCACAACGGCAAAAGCCATGGAACAAGGAAAGATCTGCTGTTCATCCACCGGCAATCACGGCCTGTCGGCGGCAGCCTATGCAGGCCGCTCCGGCGGAAAATCCATTATTTTATTCCCGCCGGAAACGCCGAAGCTGATGGTTGATCTGGCTTCTTCCTACGGTGCTGTTTCAGTGATCACCGAGTGGCACGCCCGCGATCCCATGCTGCGCCATCTAATTTCCAAAGGCTGGTTTCCGTTCACGTCTCCAAAGGACTCGCCCACATCCAATCCTTACGGCGGTGAAGGATACAAAACCATTGCCTATGAAATTGTGACTGATTTGGGGCGAGTTCCCGATAAAATGCTGGTTCCGGTGGCAGCCGGAGCGTTGATCTGCGGTGCTTACAAGGGCTTCTTGGAGTTAAAAACGCTGGGCATCACAGATAAAATTCCGCAGTTTGTGGCTTGCCAGGCCAAAGGTGCCAATGTTTTGCAGCGTGCATTTGACGCGCATTCGCACGAGACTGAACGAATGCCGGGTGCATTCTCTATCGCTACGTCAACCCGAGAGGAAACTGTGGGCAGCAAAGCCCTGCAGGTCATTTATGAATCCGGCGGAAGCGCCATGGTAGCCACCGACTATGAGATCCAGCAGGCTATGATTACTCTGGGCAAAGAAGGATACTGCGCTGAAGCCGCCTCTGCAATTCCCTTTGCCTGCTCTCTGCAGATGATCGAGAAGAAAGAACTTGATCCGGAAGAATGCTGCGTTTGCATTCTCACGTCCGGGGGTGTCAAATCCCCTGATATTCTGGCCGATTTGCGGGCACCTGCCGTGCGCATCGAAGGCTCTGTCGAGGCTCTGGAAAAAGCGGTTTCTCTATATTGTTAATTCCTATTAATTCCCATAATTCTGTTCATTATTTTTAAGGAGGTTTTCAATTATGGAAAAGAAGCCCTATGAATATGCGAAATTATCCTGGCCCGAGATCAATGATGCCGTAGCTGCCGGCAAGGTGGCAATCCTGCCGGTGGGTATGATCGAGGATCACGGTCGTCATCTGCCCATCGACACTGACTTAGTTATTGCCAACGCTATGTGCAATCGCTTGGCTGAATTGATTCCTGACGAAATTGTCCTGCTCCCGTCCCAGCCGTTCGGCTACAGCCCGCATCATATTGACGGTCCCGGCGTTATCACGATTCACTGGGACACCTATATCAATTATATGAAGGATATTCTGGAGTGCTTGACATATCATGGCTTTCGCAAAATTCTGATGGTCAACGGCCACGGCTCTAACCGCCCCGTAATGCAGATGGCTGCTCGCTTGGCGCTGGTAGACAATCCTGACTGTCATGTTGCCTCGCTGTCTTGGTGGGAACTGAAAGATGTTCAGGAGGCTGTCAAGGGGTTCCGCGTTTCGGATTATTGCAGCCATGCCGATGAACTGGAAACCTCTATCTATCTGGCCGTCGACCCAGACAAGGTTTACATGGACAAGGCGGTAGTCAAAGAATATGATCGTCGCGTTTCTAAACATTTTGGACAGGGCGATCTGGTGAACAATCCCCCTGCATGGCACGCAAATTCCGTGCAACTAAACGAATACTGGAGCACCGTCACCAAGACCGGTGTCTTTGGCGACCCAAGTGTTGCTACTGCCGAAAAGGGTCATATCATGATTGAAGCCTGCGCCAAGGAACTGGTGGAGATCGTCAGAGAATTCAAGGCTCGTGAGATTGTACCGCGGGACCCCCGTCAGCTGCCTGAAGTGACCGCTCGGAACACTCGGATGGGATTCTTTAAAAACATCAAATAAATTGCCGCTTATAGTCTATTGGGAAAGATTAACTACTGGTGGCAATTAATCCACGGCATTCTCTACTATCGCAAAGCCCTTGGAGAAGCGCTCTAATTACTACTACTCTATAACACAAGGGGGTATCTGATGGACATTTATCAAAACTTAAAGACGCTTGGTATTGAGCTCTCTGAGCCCAAACAGCCAGGCGGTATTTATAGTCCTGTGGTAACATTGGACAGTCGCATGGTGTATGTCTCTGGCAACGGATGCGCTGTAGACGGGCAATTGTCCCTGAGGGGAAAAGTCGGGCGTGAGATAACTCTGGAGCAGGCACAAGAAGCGGCCAAAGCTAGTGCGATTAACATCCTGCGGAATCTTCAGAAATCACTCGGTAATCTGAACTGTATTCGCCGCGTTGTCAAGATGCTTGTTTTTGTAGCCTCCGACAACGAGTTTTATCAGCAAGCGGTTGTAGCCAACGCCGCATCGATACTGTTCGCGCAAGTTTTTGGAGACGAGAATGGTAAAGGTGTACGTAGCGCTATCGGCGTATGCGCACTACCCAATAATATGCCTGTGGAAATTGAAATGATCTTTGAGCTCAAGCATTGATGTTTAATTTTTGGACCTTTCCAAAAGAATTAAAATTATTCAAAATACCCCAGAGTAGCCAGAACATTTTGTTCCAGTTACTTTGGGGCATTTTGGAGAAGTGAAGAATTGGAAAAAGCACTCAAAAAATTCAGTGATTGTTAATGAAACCAATGATAAAACAAGAAAAGAGATGCAATTTTGATCAGCAAATTATACACACTTTCTGATGCGATTGCCAAGTTTGTTCACAGCGGCGATCATATCGCGACCGGAGGCTTTACCACAAGCCGGAAGCCGATGGCGGCGATGAATGAGATTCTTCGCCAGGGTCAGACGGACTTTATTGTGGAGGCCGGTCCTGCCGGGAGCGATTGGGATATGATGATCGGGGCCGGCCGCGTGAAGGCGTACATAAACTGTTATACTGCAAATCCCCGCTTTTCAAATGTCAGCAGGCAGTTCCGCGCGGCTATCGAGGAGGGGAAGCTGCTGTTCGAGGATTATTCCCAAGATGCTGCGATGATGATGTTTCACGGCGCGGCGCTGGGATTGGCATATGTGCCGGTCCGCATGATGCTCGGCTCCGGTATGGAGCAGGAGTGGGGAATCAGCAAAGAGCAGCGTCAGCAGATTGAAAAGCTGCCGAATGAGAAATTCATGATCCAGGACGATCCCTTTCACCCCGGTGAAAAGCTCCTGTTGCTGCCGACGCCGCGTCTGGACACCGCCATTGTGCATGTGCAGATGGCATCTCCGGACGGTACCTGCCGCATTTTTGGAGACCCCTATCAGGATGTGGATCTCGCCTTAGCCGCCCGCAATACCATCGTAACCTGTGAAGAGCTGGTCAGCGATGAGTATATCCGCAGGGAGCCGGACCGGAACTCCATCCCCGGCATCGCGGTGGCAGCGGTGGTCCACGTTCCTTTCGGCGGTCATCCCTCTCAGGTCTACGATCTGTACGATTATGACAAAGAATTCTACCTGGATTATGACCGGGCGGGTAAAACCGACGCCGCATTTGAGCAGTTCCTGAAGGAATGGGTATATGACCTGGAGGACCACGAGAGTTATTTGAACAAGCTGGGTGCATCCCGCCTGATGGACCTGAAAGTGGTGCCCGGAATTGGATATCATGTCTCGGATGAGAGCGTGGCGAAGGGGGAGATGATCTGATGGACTACACGAAATCGGAAATGCAGGCATACACCATTGCCAAAATGATCGAAGAAGACCAGGTAGTGATTGTAGGCACAGGCCTTCCGCTGGTTGGCGCAATTATGGCGAAAAAAATGGTGCAGCCCAGCTGCACGCTGATCGTTGAGAGCGGGCTGATGGATTTTAACCCCACGGAGGTTCCCAGAAGTGTCAGTGACCTGCGTTCCATGGCCCACTGCGGCGCCACGCTGCCGCCGTACCGGTATTTGGGCTTTCAGGCAAACGAACTTCTCAAAGACAGCAAAAGACTCATCGGTTTCATCGGCGGTGCAGCGGTGGACCAGTACGGCAACGTATCCGCCACATGTATCGGAGACTACCATCACCCCAAGACCAGATTTCCGGGAAGCGGCGGTGCCAACGGAATCGCATCCTTCGTCAATACCATTATCATCATGCCCCACGAAAAGCGGCGCTTTGTTGCGCAGATGCCTTACATTACAAGCCCCGGTTGGATCAAAGAGGCGGGGCGTGCGGGAACCGGCCTTCCTGTAAACCGCGGTCCCATGGCGGTGGTTTCCGATCTGGGCGTGATGAGGTTTGACGAAAAGACACACCGGATGTATCTGGCAGGCTATTACCCGTTTACAAGCCCTGAGGAGGTACAGGCGAACACCGGCTTTGAAATGAACGTATCTCGGGCTGTGGTTCTGCCGGAGCCGGATGCGGATTGCATCCGGATGCTCCAGAAGATTGATCCCGACCGGATTTATCTTCTGAAGTGAACCGAAAGCGGAAGAGAGATTGCAAATATTTAAATAGCAGGAGGATCAGAGTATGGATAAAAAGATTGAAATCTCGGTCAACGAGAAACTTTGCAAGCAGTGCGGCATCTGCGCCGCGCTGTGCCCGAAGCAGGTGCTGAAACAGGAGATGGGGTGTCCTCCGGTGGTTGAGAATCTGGATGCCTGCATCGGATGCAAGCTTTGCCAGATGCGATGCCCCGATTTTGCAATTGAAGTGGAGGTACGATAATCATGGCGAAAATACAGAAAAAATTTGTTGAAGGAAATGAAGCCGTAGTGGATGGAGCGATTGCGGCCGGCGCTCGCTTCTACGCGGGATATCCCATTTCCCCCAGCTCCGAAATTGCGGAGGGGTCTTCCAGAGAACTGCCCAAGCACGGCGGGCTTTATGTCCAGATGGAAGATGAACTCAGCTCAATGGCGGCCCTGTTGGGCGCGTCTTTGGCGGGTAAGAAATCTTATACCGCGACCAGCGGCCCGGGCTTTTCACTGATGCAGGAGAATCTGGGCCTTGGAATTATGTCAGAGATCCCCACTGTAATTTTTGATGTACAGCGCAGTGGTCCGTCCACCGGTGCCGCCACAAAACCGGCTCAGGCAGACATCATGCAGGCTCGCTGGGGTGTTCATGGAGACCACAGTATCATCGCCTTGAGCCCCTCTTCCGTACAGGACTGCTTCGACCTGACCATCACGGCGTTTAATCTGGCTGAAAAGTATCGCACGCCCGTTCTGTTTATGATGGACGAGGTAATCGGCCATCTGCGGGAGACCCTTGCGATTCACGAGCCGGAGAAAGAGCGGATTTTCAACCGTGTCCAGCCCCCCGCGGATATGGAGCCCAAGGATTTCCGCCCCTATAATTATGACTCCAACATGCCGGCTCCCATGCCGCCCATTGGAAACAAAAAATTCCTGATGCGCACAACCGGCTCCACCCACGATACGAAAGGTGAGTTCCGGCCCACCCCGGAGAATATCAATCGTGTCACCCACTATCTGACCGACAAGATTGAAAAGAACGCGGACGACATTACCATTACCCGGACTTATAAGCTGGAAGATGCCGAAATTGCACTGATCTCTTTTGGATGCTCTGTGCGCAGTGCCATGACGGCAGTGGATATCTTGCGTGCCCGGGGCGTAAAGGCCGGACTGCTGCAGCTGATTACCGTTTGGCCGATGCCGGAAAAACAGATCCGGGAGGTCCTGTCAAGGGTGAAGACCGTTGTAGTTCCGGAAATGAATCTGGGCCAGCTGGCCGGTGAAATCAGAAGGCTGAACGATTACGGCTGCAAGGTTATCCAAGCCAACCGTACGGATGGTATTTTGATCACGCCCAAGCAGATTATGGACAGACTGGAGGAGGAGAACTGATATGGCTACATACAAGGACTATATGCTTTTTAATAAGCTGCCTCACACATGGTGTGCGGGCTGCGGTGACGGAATTATCCTGCAGTCTATCGCGGCTGTCTTTGCGGAGATGGAATGGGATAAGCACGACATTGCGTTGGTCAGCGGTATCGGCTGCTTCGGACGGGTGGACGATTATCTGGATATCAACTGCATGCATGTGACTCACGGCCGTGCAATCCCCGCAGCAACCGGAATTGCATTGGCAAATCCCAATCTCCATGTGATGGTGACGATGGGCGACGGTGACGGTACCACCATTGGCGGAAACCATCTGATTCACGCGGCCCGCCGCAATATGAATCTGACTGCGATTATCGCCAATAACTATAACTATGGACAGACCGGCGGACAGTATTCCGGAACCACTCCCACCGGAAGCATCACGACCACCTCCCCCTATGGGCATGTGGAGAAGAATTTTGATGTATGCAAGCTGGTGGCTGCAGCGGGCGGATCCTATGTAGCCCGTACCACCGCGTATAATCCCGTGCAAATGCGAAAGCTGATCCGGGATGGCTTCGCAAACCAGGGCTTTTCTCTCATTGAGGTCATGGTTGCCTGCCCGACGCATTACGGCAGATATAATAAGCAGGGAGAAGCCGCCCACATGATGCAGACGATGCAGGACCAGACGATTCCGGCCGAAAAAGCCTCTAAAATGACCGAAGAGGAGCTGGAGGGCAAAATTGTAACCGGCTGTCTGGTCAATAAACCGCGTCCTGATTACTATTCTCAATATAAAAAAATTATTGATCAGCTGACGGTGGAGGGTTAAAACATGAAAACAGAAATTGTATTAAGCGGTGTTGGCGGACAGGGCCTGATTTCCACCGGAGAGATCCTCGGGCAGGCCGCGTCCATCTATGAAAATCTCAATGCGACGATGACGGCTTCCTATGGTTCGGAGACGCGCGGAACTTTTACCAAGACCGATATTATCATCAGTGATGGGCAGATCGGCTATCCCAATGTGGAACAGCCCGATGTCATTCTCTGCCTGGCGCAGGTTGCCTATGATAAATACGTTGATAAGTTTAAAGCTGACACCAAGGTTTTCTTTGATACCGACATGGTTCAAAAAGCTCCCAATGCAAAAGGAGAGCATATCGGTTTTCCGTTCCGCACCATGAGCATCGAACTTGGCAGTATTCAGGTAGCCAACATGATTGCGCTGGGGTCCATTCTCAAGCAAACAGGCATCCTGAAAAAAGCAAGTATCATGGAAGCCATCTGCGCCCGATTTACAGGGAAGGACAAGATTATTGTACTCAACGACAAGGCGCTGGATTTGGGACTTTCCCTCTCTTGACAGGTTTTGCAGGCTTTTTACTCCGCATTACCTTATAATGGGAAAGACGGATTGAGTGTCACCCTGTGCAACTAGACATAGAAAACTGCGTCATCTGCTTTTTTAGTTGGTGGCGCAGTTCTGTTTATTCCTTCATGCGGTTGTTTTTTGTTATAATGAATAGCAACCTTATATTAAGTTTTTTGGGTGACAGGTTGCTACTGTAGACTGTAGTTCGTCGAGTGGTTCTATTTGTGAGCCTCGACCTCCGTGTTGCGAACTGACTTATACTTCAAAAATATGGGCTCTCACCCTTCACTGAGGTGACGTTACCTTTAGGTTCTTGTGTCGAGAGACGTGTGGGTTCGAGTCCCTTCAGGCGCACCAAAGAGAGAAAACCCGACAGGCCTTGTGCTTACCGGGTTTTCCTTTATTCCCAACGGATCCGGGGGTTTTTGATGTGGTAAATATTTCCCGTACTAGACACTAAAAAACCGACCCCGGTACAACTTTGACACAAAAAATGCTAACAAAACCCCGCTCTCCGAATGATGGAGGATGGGGTTTTCATGTCCTTCTCGATCAGCAGGTTCATGTAGGCGTTCAGGTTCATGCCGAGAGATTCGGCGTGGGCCTTTATTTTGTCCCAAGCCTCTCCATGCGCTCGTCTATAGCCTTGGTAATGAAATCATTCAGGCTCTCCCCTACCGCGTCCGCTGCGGCCTGTATCTCTGATTTGTGGCCCTTTGGAACAAATGGGATTTCGGAACTGTCCGCGCAGAGGAAAGCACAGTATGAAGACTACCGCAAGGCAAAAACCAATATGCTGGAATGGGCCGCGACGAAAAATAATATGGAGAGAATTCTTCGGACGACTGACAAAGAAAAGAGGGTTTTGTCATCCTTGTGGTAGAGAAGTTTGGTACTGAGGAAATCGTCATAGACGCTTTCGGGCCGGCAATTGATTCCGCTGACCAGAGAATGTTTCTGCCACAGCGTTTTCGCCTCCCGCTTCGTGTACTCCATGACCGCCGCCATGCAGGGGCGGTTCTGTCCCTTGGGGTAATTTGTAAAACTGATAATCGCTATTTCGTCCACCTCCCTCGCTCGGCAATCTCCCGCAGCGTTTCGCTGATTTCTTTCAGTGCCTGAGCGGCTTCGTCCAGATTGGCAACCGACACTCTGCCCATGTTGGCCAGCACCGTGAGCTGGTTGAGGTTGTTGCCGATGGCGCGCTGCTGTTTCAGAACTTCCTTCAGATCCTCCACAACCACCACCTGCCTGCCGAGGCAGCAGCGGGTGACGTAGTCGCTCTGGGAAAGCCGCGCCTGTTTTTGCTTTCCGCTTGATGGTATCCAGATCGTCAGACGCGATCCGGATGCTGAATGTCGTATCCTTCATGCGTTCCTCCGTTTCTAAAGTGGGCGCGGGCTTCTGCCCGCAAACTGGGCGATTGGCGGGGCGGCGGCTGTGGCCGACGTCCAGACAAATGCGATGCTGGCTCTCCCCGAAAGGGGAGAAATCCCCCCGCCGGGCATCTACGCATCATCCCGTGACAGGTGTGACGGCTGTGACAGCAGATTCGGTACTGAGCCTGTGTCGGGTTTCCCGTCATTCCCGTCACTGCCGTCACCGACAAGAGCCAGACGCAGCTCCCGGCGGTCGCGGGTACGGTGGGTTTCAAACTTGATTCCGCGCGCCGCCAACTCGTCCCGGCAACGGATCAGCCGCTTGGTCAGCGCCGCGGGTACAAGCGTTTCTTCGCTCCGTTTCTCCAGCGCTTCCGCCAGCTCCGTCGCCGTGCCGACGAACGATTTGCGCTCACTGAGAAATTCAGAGAGAAAAATAATGAGCTCATCCCGTGGCTGCGGCTCCGTGGTGACACTGTCCGAGAGCAGGTTCCAGATGTGGGTAGGCGCGGCCGTTGATCCAGATGACATCCGGGCCGAAGGCGGTAGGGATATGTTACCGGTCTCCTGCATTTTAATAAGCAGCTTCAGGCGCTCATAGATAATGGCACCGTTTGCCCTCGTATCCAGAAATTCGCATTCCTCCCCGGCGTTGTCATAGAGATACAGCCCTTCCTGACTGGTGTCCGGGTCCACACCCATCAAGCCCAACTCTCTATAAGAGAAACCCTCTGTAAAACTGCTGTTGTCCAGTGTGGCAATGATTGCCGCTACCGCACCCTCGTCTGTCAGTTGCTTGGCATCAATAAGCATTGAAAACCGCTCACTTACCAAGGCGGTACGGTTTACCATGGAGCCGTTCCCCAGCAAGCCGTCACCGATAACCACCCGCGAGAGATGTAGTCCTTTGCCCAGCTTACATTTAGGTTCCATTGCCAAGAGACGTTGGGGTTCGAGTCCCCATACCCGCACCAATGAAAAAGCGTGGGGATATCAAGGCTTTGCAGCCCTGATATCCCGGCGTAACACCAGCCAATACTGCTCGCCGGCGTGTGCCAGCAAGCAGCGGAACCTTGACGGCTTCTGTGGCAAGAAAGAGGTCAGCGCGGCGTACAAACGCATCGTCGCCAACCTCACCGCCAAGGATAAAAAGCAAAAAGAGCTCCGCCGCCAGTATTGCCTGGACGGCGGAGCTGTGGTGAAGCCGCGCGAGGTACTGCGGCAGTTTTATGAGGAGAACTACGCCCATCAGGAGCAGTTCCGCTCGGCGTGGGAGGCACTGAATAAGGCAGAGAAAAAAAGCTGGGCAGATCGTAAGGCATACGAACAGGCCAAGACCGAGTATCTTTCCTGGCTGGACAGTTGGCTCAGCTTCGCCAAACGGATTCACATCGACAATGACAGCTTTCAGGAAGAACCATGAAACACGCACCAAGGAGCGGCAGCCACCATTCCTCGCATTAACATTTAGTCAGTCCACTGTTGAAATAAATATTGTTACCATATGGATAAAATGCCGCTCTTATTTTAAATCAGGCAGTTTTTAAACCTGTATCTCCAATACCAGTATAGTGTCAAAACGCTGCTGATCCAAGTTACAGGATATGCCCAAAAGATAATACGAATGTCCGGAACAATGTGAATAAAACCATATATCCAGATCATACGGAATATGCACCATGTTGATATTAAAATTATCATGGGTGCGCGTGACAGTCCAGCCCCTCTCAAAGCGCCGGCTAAAACGTGAGAGATTCCCAGTAATGACAAAAAAGGGGCAACTCTATGCGCCATCATGGTGCCAATACGTATTACATCCGCTTCATCATTAAATAGCCCAATTGCCTGTGGAGCCGTTATTGTAACAAGTCCACCGATGAAACCCGTAACTAAAGCAGCAAAAATGGCTCCAATTCGTATTCCGTAATTAATGCGATCGTATTTCCCGGCTCCCAGATTTTGGCTGACAAAGGTAGTTATAGACATAGATAATCCTATAGCAGGCAGCACTGCAAAACTGCCAAGTTTGTTGTAGGTTACAAAGCCTGCAATAGCAAGCTCTCCAAAGGCATTAACATTGCTTTGTACTACGACATTGGATAATGAGACAATACAATTTTGAAAACTGCCCGGCAATGCATTTCTTAATATCAGATGCATCTCATTGCTGTCAATTTTCATATTTTCTAATTGCAATGGGCAGAGAGAATTTTTAGAGAATAGGCTTATAAAACATAATCCTGCAGATAGCGCCTGAGAAAATGTAGAGGCCAAAGCGGCGCCTTTTACTCCCATTTTAAAAACGCCGACAAAAAGCAAATCCAGCACCACATTCAGCACTGCTGATGCGATCAAATAATACAACGGGCGCCGAGTGTTTCCCCAAGCGCGGAAAATGCCGCTGCCAATATTATAAAGGACAAGGAAAAAAAGCCCAACAGAATAGATTTTGAAATACTGTATAGACAGCGGAAGTACAGAATCCGGTGTATGCATCAACTGTAAGATCCACCTGGAGAAACAAAAACTAATCAGCGCCAGAGTACTTCCAATCATAGTGCTAATCAACACAGCCGTATGCACACTGCGGACCATAGCTGTCTGATTCTTTGCTCCCAGATGGTTGGAGATGACTACTCCCGCACCTATTGCGAAGCCTTGCGCGGCACCGATATAAAGATTTATTATCGAGGTTGAGGCGCCTACGGCAGCTAAAGCCGCACTTCCGCAAAAATTGCCAACAATAAGGAGGTCTGTGGTATTAAAAAGCTGCTGAACCAGATTTCCAACCAGTATGGGCAGGGTAAAAGCAAGCAAGGTTTGGAAAATTGCCCCTTCCGTTAATTGGTTAGTGTCATTCCGTATTGGTCTTCTCATGGCAAATCTGCTGCCCGTCGAAATAGATAAAACGAGGGTGTTCTATTCGCCGCATCCTGCGCTAAAACTTCCGGAGAGCAATAAATCCAAATATCTTTCGTTCGAATACGGGAGGCGCGAGGTTCATCTAAATATTTGTCAGCTGTGTATGACGGGTCGAGGATACAGATCTCCTGATCTGTGCAGCTAAGAGCAAGTATGTAATGACCGCCTTTTGAAAAAGTTCCGGTATAGCCTTCTCTGTCGCCACCGACGTTTACAATTGCACAGCCGCCCAGATGCAAACAGTTCTGCAGCTCACTTACGTCGCTGCTGGTATGTAATATTAAGTTGAATCGGTGCGCAAGGGCGGGAGCCAGCAGCTTCATGTCGGTACCCACTCCATGATTGGCTCCCGTTGACACTGAGAGCCCCATGCACTCCTCAAGGGAAAAATTCTCTGCTGTCAACCGGTCCACCAGCATACATGCACTGCACAGACCACAGCCCGCTCTTAAAACAGTGCCGCCGGTGGAAAACTCGCTCCCGGGATGATCCGTGTCCGTAAGATAGGGCATGTTCGGGTATTCCAGTTGATTCAGATATTTCACAGCCTTGTCCCCCCACTTAAAACATACTGGAACATCACCGCCGCAGCATTGTATATGGCACTTTCATCAAAAATGTTTTCCGGATTATGCAGGCCAAGTGCGGAGTGGGGATCACTGTTAGCTGTTCCCATGCGAAATTGAACCCCCGGTGCCAATTTTAGAAAGCAGGAAAAGTCATCTGATCCGGGCGAAGGCTGATCAGCCCAAACCACACTGTCATGACCCAGTACCTCTTCAGCAGAGGAGGCCAGTCTGTCAACGATGAAGGGATCATTGATTAACGCCGGGACTCCTTCCCGGATCTCCACTTCAGCCCAAGACCGCAGCGCCTGTGAACCAAGTTTTGAAACGCGGGTAATTGCGTCCCACATCCGATGACGCCCCGCTTCATGGAAGGCGCGAAGTGTACCAGACATCTCCACCCGTGTCGGAATAATGTTGGGGGCACTGCCGCCCTGGATCATCCCAAAGGTCAGCACTACCGGTTCCACGGCAGGGTTTTCACGAGAAATGATCGTTTGGAGCTGTGTAAGAAGATAGCCCGCCGTTGTTATAGGGTCCGCACACCGATAGGGATGCGCTCCGTGGCCGCCCTCGCCACATACCGCAATTCGAATTTCATCCGTGGAAGCATCGGCCGGCCCTTTAATCAGGCCAACTTTTCCCGCCGGCAGACTCGGTTCAACATGAAACCCGATTATTTCCTGGGGATATGAGATTTTTTCTGCAAATCCAGCAGCGAGTAATGCTTTTGCACCAGCTGCTGTCTCTTCTGCCGGCTGAAACACCAGCAGGATTTCTCCTTCCAGTTGCTCTCTAAAAAGGGCAGCCGTCTGTGCAAACAATAAAAGCGATGCAGTATGAATGTCATGCCCGCAGGAATGGCAGGCTGTTGATACTTCAGAAGAGAATTCAAGGCCCGTATTCTCCTGCATGGGAAGTGCATCAATATCCTCCCGCAGCAGTATTATATGGCCCGGACGCTTTCCCTGAATACGGGCGACAACACCCGTATTCAGAAGAGAGGGCAGTATCTCTACTCCCTCTGTCGCTTCCAGTACCCGGTGAATTCTGGCAGTAGTCTCTGTTTCCATAAAGCTCAGTTCCGGATGACGATGCATCTCCCGGCGAAACTTCACCGCTTCGGGCAATAATTCCCGCATTTGCTCCAAGGGGTCTCCCATGACAGTATTCTCCTATGCAAAAATCAAATTTAGTTTTTCTTCAGAGCATAGAATGTGGGAACGGTTATATCACAGTTCCGCTTGTCATAATCTGAAGAATTTCGTGATCTGTCTGACGCATGCCGTCGTGACCCATTTTCCCTACATTGGCAATGGTCTGCTCCACATTATCGCTTACCAGACCGTCTCCACCGGGGTAGCGGCGGCCCTTTTTGGCCATGTACCAACCCGTCAGTCCGCTTTCAACAGCCAACGCAATCTTGCCTGCACAGGAGGATTTTGCACCGTCGCAGACCATTCCGGAAGAGACAGCCAAGGCATTGATAATGGTGTTTGAAATCATGTCATAATCTCCGCCGTCCAGCCAGCAGATGCCTGCGGCTGCTCCGGCGCCGGCGCTCACCGCGCCGCAGAACGCCGACAGACGGCCCAGGCTGGTTTTCTGATGAATGGTAACCAGATCGGAAACCACCAGAGCCCGCAGCATTTTCTCATGTCTGACGCCCATATTTTGAGCAAACTCAACAACCGGAACCGAGGCAGCAATTCCTTGGTTGCCGCTGCCGGAAACAATGACCACCGGCATTTCACAGCCGTTCATACGAGCGTCACTGCCCGCCGCAGCAGCGGCCCGGGCCCGCAGCTCCACTTCTTTACTGCCACGCTCCAGAAGGCCCCGGCCTACCTCGGCACCCCAGGAGCCATTAAGCCCTTCCGCGGCTATGGCGCTGTTATAAGTCTCCTGCCGCTCAATCATCGGGGCAATGTCCGCGATATCCACTGTTTGAGCAAATTCCAGAATATCCCGGAGATTTAGTATGCTGCGGTCCGTCAGTTCCGTCTCTGCCGCGCCGGTGACGGGCCGATTAATCAAGATCTGGTCGTTTTTAGCGGCGTAGACAATATTCGTGTGGAAGTTGGCGATCCGTACCACGGTATGGTTGCCTCCCCGGTGCAGCGTGACCTGATAGTCAAAAGTCAAGGGTGTATCCTTTAAACTGATGCGCATGGGACAGTTGGATATAAAGTCGGCAATTGCCGACTTCTGCGCCTCGCTAACCTGGCTGATTACTTCCAGAATTTGATCCGTATGGCCTGCAATCACGCCCGCCGCTGCCGCCGCGGAAATTCCCCGCAGACCGCCGGTATTGGGGACCACAACGCTCTTGACGTTTTTGATTAGGTTGCCGCTGACTTCAATCTCCATGGAATCGGGCAGCTCGCCCAGCAGATCCCGTGCATACGATGCACCATAGGCGATGGCGATGGGTTCTGTGCATCCCATCGCAGGAATCAGCTCTTCCCGCAGGATCTGAAGATATGCCTGATAGATATCGTTACTTTGCATCATTTGAGGTCTCCTCCGTCTGTTCACTCTCCTGTATGATACTTCCATCTTCTGCCTGCCGAAGAGCCTTAGCCAATTGAGCAGGGCAGGAAGTACCTCGATCCTTACATTCAATATCTGCAAGCATCTGAATTACCTCATTTATATCTCGGCCCTCTGATAATGTTGCAACACCTTTTCCATTGCCGTTGCAGCCGCCTTCAAACTTTATATTATGTACTTTGCCATCAACGATATCGAATGTTATTTTTTTTGAACATACCCCGCTGGGAATAAAACTGTACATGAACGTGGTTCCTCCTGATTAGAAATTTGCAAAATCTTTCTGCATGTAATCCGCAATCCGCTCTATGCAGCGATCAACCAGTATCTGTCCCTTTTCGGAAGTAGCAGCGGAGGCGTCGCCTATCATACCACGGTCAGAAAATTCCCGAAAGGGAGTCGTACGGAGAACGCCCGGAAATCTTTTCCCATTTACGACTTTAGGTGCTTCTCTGCAAAGCCGGTCTGTATGGACAAGTTGGGGCGCTAAATACATTAAAACACTGGTGCCGCATTCACTGGCGTGTCCGTGTGCCATATACCCTTCATTTTTCAGAACATCTCCGCTGATGGTCTGTACGTAACGCCACCAGTCAATCTGAGCAAAATGAAGCTGGTCGTCCTGCAGACAGAATTCTGTCGAGATCTGACTGATCATTGGAACATTTCCCGAGTGCCCGTTGAGAAACAGAAAGTTGCGCATCCCCCATTTGCGAAGGCTCAGCACTATATCCCGCAGATATTCCTTGAAGCTTTCAGGCCGAACGCACAGTGTTCCCGGAAACATTGCCAGTGAAGCAGAGTCACCAACAGGCAGTGTGGGACCAACGACTGCGCCGGTTTTTTGAGAAAGTAACATAGCAATAGCTTCAGCCACAATTGTATCGGAGGCAAGAGGCAGATGGGGACCATAGCATTCCATTGCACCAGTGGGAATAATTACTGTATGGACAGTCTGGCTGAGACGCTCAAAATCAGTCCAGCTCATATCACCAAGACGCATCGCTTCCATCACTTTTCCTCTTTCATACACAACTGCCGCAACTGACAAAATGCTCGGGTCGGACCTCTCGAAGAATTGGAGAGTTCCCGAAGCAGGTTTCTTTGGATTGAAGACAACGAACCGCAAATCTACAACCAGGTTTTGGGTCAATCGGTGATGAAAGCTCTCCCTGCAGAAGAATGCGGTTTCTCTGAGCGTGTATATCAGCAACCGGTACCGCGCTGAGAAGTGCCTGCGTATAAGGGTGAAGCGGATTTTCAAACAGTTCGTCTGCCTGCGCATACTCAACAACATGGCCAAGGTACATTACTAATATGTGTGTCGCAAGATGTTTGACCACCGACAGGTCATGCGTGATAAACAGATAGGTCAGTCCGCGCTCTTCCTGCAAATCCTGCATCAGATTCAAAATTTGTGCCTGAATGGAAACGTCCAGTGCACTGACCGGTTCATCACATACGATAAACCGCGGATTTAATGCCAATGCGCGCGCAATTCCAGCTCGCTGGCGACGTCCGCCATCCAGTTCGTGAGGGTAGCAAGTTCCCATTCTCTGCGTTAGGCCGACAGTGTCCATAAGCTTATCGACATAGGCCGCCCGCTCCACGCGATTTGGATACAGGTGATAAAGATTCAACGGCTCCTCCACGGTTTCACGGACGCTCTTGCGCGGATCCAGGGATGCATAAGGGTCCTGAAAAATCATTTGCATCTGACGGCGCAGTTCTTTCAGATGGCGTCCTTTAACAACAGTAATATCTTCATCGTCAAAAATTATCTTGCCGGCAGTTGCCTCCGTCAAATGCAAAATAGTTCGGCCAAGAGTCGATTTTCCGCACCCGCTTTCTCCGACAACGCCGAGAATCTCGCCCTGGTTAATTGAAAAGCTGACATCGTCCACAGCGTGCAGCGTCCCTTTTGGCGTTTTAAAATATTTCTTTAGATGTTCCACCTGCAGCAATGCTTTCATTTTGACTTCTCCTCGGCATCAGTCTTGTATAGTGTACAGCGCACACAGTGGGCAGGCTCAATCTCATATACGGGAGGGGTTTGGGAGCAAGCAGGACTGGCCTTCGGGCAGCGTTCGGCAAACTTGCACCCCTCTGGCAAACAGATGGGATCTGGCATCATACCCTTGATGGGTGTCAGGCGATGGACCTTACGGGTCAGGCTGGGAATGGAGGAAAATAATCCCTGCGTGTAAGGGTGAAGTGGATGGTCAAACACTTGCTCAAGTGAGCCGCTCTCCACAATCTCTCCGGAATACATGATTGCTACCTTGTCACACACCTCTGCAACCACCCCTAGGTCATGGGTAATCAAAATCATAGACGTGTTAAATTTTTTCTTAAGGTCGTTCATCAAATCCAACACCTGCGCCTGAATTGTCACATCCAACGCTGTGGTGGGTTCGTCCGCAATAAGTAGCTTTGGATTGCATGCAAGTGCAATAGCAATGACCACTCGCTGCTTCATGCCGCCCGAAAACTGATGGGGATAATCACAATACCGAGTCTTGTCAATTCCGACCAACTCTAGCATCTCTTCCGCTTTTTTTCGGATTTCTTCGGAAGAGGCGTCGCTATGCAGGCGGATTACCTCTGCAATCTGATCTCCAATGGTATCAATTGGATTCAGACTCGTCATTGGATCCTGGAATATCATGGATATCTGGTTGCCGCGGATTGTGCGCAGTTCTTTACTATCCATTGTGCGTAAATTCTTTCCGTTAAAGAGGATTTCTCCATCAAGCACTTTACCCGGCGGACACTGCACAAGTCCCATAATTCCCAATGCGGTAGTTGTTTTTCCGGCCCCAGTTTCCCCAACCAGTCCCAGTGTTTCACCGGCTCCCAAAGAAAATGAAACGTCGTTAACCGCTTTCACCGTACCACTTTTCAGAAAAAAATGAATCGTAAGGTCGTGAACTTCCAGCAAATGTTCCATTGTAATTCCTCGTCAGTTCTTTAATTTTGGATCCAGAGCATCACGCAGTCCATCACCAAACATATTTAGCCCGAAAATTGTAATCATGATGGCAAGCCCCGGAAATGTAACCACGTACCATGCATCCCGTATAAACTGACGTCCAGCCGAAAGCATGGAACCCCACTCCGGAGTAGGTGGCGCAATGCCAAGGCCGATAAAACTCAAGCTTGCGGTGGAGAGAATTGCGGTGGCTACCCCCAAGGTCATCTGTACAATGATGGGAGCCAGACAGTTGGGGAGAATATGGTGAAATATGATCTGAAAATCGTTTCCGCCAACGGAGCGTGTTGCTTCAATAAATTCCTGATCTTTTAGGGAAAGAATGGAGGCCCTTACAATGCGGGCATATCCGGGAGCAGAACCAATTCCAATAGCCAGTATTAAATTTCCAATGCCATTACCCAGCGTGGCCGCTATGGAAATTGCAAGTAACAGGTTTGGAATCGCCAGCAGGATATCCATGGCACGCATAATAATATTGTCACATACGTTTCCGTAATATCCGGAAAGCGCCCCCAAAATTATGCCTAAAAACGCCGCAAGACAAACACTGCTTAAGCCAACAATCAATGAAATTCGTGCGCCGTAAATTACACGGCTGAAAATATCACGACCCAAGTTATCGGTTCCAAAAAAGTGACTCAGGCTGGGGCCCTGAAATCTGGAAGCCAAATCCTGAGCGGCGTAATCATATGGGGCAATTACCCCGGCAAAAATACTGCAAAACAGCAAAACGAGGAGAATGACCATGCCAAAAACAGCGGCTTTGTTCTGGCACAGCCGAGAGAGAATTCTGCCAAATTGGCTGGCCTTTCTATTGGTCTTTTGCATTTTCATGTCGCCTGCGCTACCTCCCCTTTGGTCTTTCTGCGCTTATGAGTACTGTATTGGGACTTGATACGCGGATCGCAGTATGCATAAAGAATATCTACAAAAAGATTGACAAACCCAAAAGCAAAAGCGATAAAAAGTACACCGCCCTGTACCAGAGGATAATCGCGAGCCTTTATTGCGCCCACGATCAGATTTCCAAGTCCGGGAATGCCGAAGATTGACTCCGTCAGTACAGCTCCGCCCATCATGTGTCCAAAAGATAGGCCAATTGTCGTCAAAACCGGAATAATAGCGTTCTTCAAAGCATGATGAAACACCACCACTTTTTCTTTCTGGCCCTTCGCCCGAGCGGTTCGAATATAATCCTGTCTAATTACTTCCAGCATACTGGAGCGTGTCATCCGCATGATGCTCGCCGCGGTGCTGGTTCCGATTGTCAGTGCAGGCATGATCCAGCAAACAGGACGGTCAAAGCCAGAGGCAGGCAGCCACCCCAAATAGACCGAGAATAAAAGGATCATCATCAGGCCCTGCCAAAAGTTGGGCATGGAGGCCCCGATAAGTGAAACAGCAGTAGCCACATTGTCAAAGACCGAATACTGCTTCACTGCCGCAACAATACCGCATAGCACACCAATCAGCGTTGCGATTACAATGCTCAAGGCTGCTAGTTTCAAGGTTGTGGGAAAGCGGGAGAGAATCTCAGTCATAACCGCACGGTTAGTAGAATAGGACGTTCCTAAGCTTCCGTGCAGAACAATGCCTTTGAGGTAAGTGAAATAACGTATAAAAAACGGATCATTTAAGCCCATCTCGTTACTCAGTTCCTCAATTGCCTCTGGGGAAGCGCCCTCACCCAAAATCTGTACGGCGGGGTTTCCCGGTGTAAAATAGAGCATCGAAAAGATGACAAAAGATACGCCGATCAAAACAGGTATCATCATCAAAAGCCGTTTAAAAATGTATCGCGGCACGAAAGTTTCCTCCCTTACGTCTGCTAAAGGACAGCCGGGCAAGACGCCCGGCTGTCTCCGGATCAGATGGTCCGTCTATTATTGGGCCAGGACAACCTTGGCAAGGTCGGGCGTGCTGCCGGGATGGCACTGGAAGCCCTCCACCTTGTCGCTAATACCATATACAACGTTGGGGAAGCAGACAGGAACGCAATAATCCTTGTCCCACAGATACTGCTGCGCTTCTTTATAGATTGCTTCGCGCTTGGTTGCGTCAAACTCTGCGGCTCCGGCGTCCAGATATTCGTCAATCTTGGGATCGCAGGCTTGAATGGCATTGACGGCGGTACTGCGCCAGATCATGAGGGCATTCTCGGGGTCGCCGCTCACAGCGTTGGTTGTAGCAATCGCAACCTGAACCTGTCCCGCATTGGCTTGTTCCAGATAAGTTGCCTGCTCCATGGATTCAATACTGGCAGTAACGCCGATTTCAGCCCACATTCCCTGAACAATTTCCGCCATAGCAGAGGCATTGCTGTCTTCTGCCAGCTTGATACTTAAATTGAGTCCGTTGGGATATCCTGCTTCTGCCAGCAGTTCCTTGGCTTTTGCGGGGTCGTAAGTCTTGGCAGGCATTGAAGCATGCATGGCTACGTTGGAAGACATATAGCTGTCCGCAACTTTGGTATTGGGACCATAAACCGCAGAGACCAGAGAAGGAATATCAATGGCTGTTACCAAAGCTTCTCGCAATTTTTCATTCTGCAGGGTCTTATCACTCATGTTCAAGGAGACATAGACAAACTGATAAGCGGGGCCGCTGACGACCTGCACACCCTCGGTGCTCTCCAGACGGTCTGCGTCATTTGTAGCCAGACTATATACGATGTCGGCACCGCCGGTCTCCAATTCTATAGCACGATTGGCAGCTTCGGTTATAAACCGGAATTCAATCTTGGAACAGGCAGGCTTGTCCCCCCAATAATTATCATTTCGGGTCAGAATAATGCTATTACCCGTCGACCAGCTTTCCACTTTGTACGGTCCGGAGCCAATGGGGGCACGACCGTATGCCTCGTCGCCCATGCTTTCCACGGCAGATTTGCACAGAATTGCGCCGCGGGCACTGGCCAAGTAATTTAGCACAGCGGCAAAGGGCTGCTTAGTGGCAACATTTACAGTATAGTCATCCACCGCTTTCATGTTGTCCGGATCGAACTGAACAAAAAATGTCTTTGAGCCGGCGGCACTGCAGGCACGCTGAAAGGAGAAAACAACATCAGCCGCCGTCAGCTTGCTGCCATCGTGGAATGTTACATCATCCCGCAATTTAAACTGCCAGGTATGATCGTCGATCTGTGTCCAGCTGGTTGCTAGATCAGGCTGGATATTGCCTTCTTCATCCTTTGTAACAAGTTTATCAAAGATTTCCTCCTGAACCGCCCAGGCGGTTAAGCGGGTATTTTTGTGCGGGTCAAGGTCAGAAGGTTCGCTGTTCAGGACAACTCGAAGCGTATCAGCTGATGCAGCGTTTGCTGATGACCCTCCAGCGGATGATGCTCCAGCCGAACTACCGCCTCCGGTTGTTCCGCATGCAGTGAGTGTAAGCACTGCCGCAAGAGTAAGTGCTGCTAGTTTGACAGTCTTTTTCATTTTCTTAATTCCTCCTATATGCTTCCTTTCAAATATATATCAGCGGGAGAACTGCCCGCTCATATCTTACTCAAATTCCATTAAATAGCTGATGGCCAAGCTGGCCATGGATCTCGTGCAGAGCTTGATATATGGCTCCTGTACCAAAAAATGAGGACTGTGCGCAGGAGCAGCATCTCCAGTTGCAACCCGATAAAAGCATGATGGAATCCGCTGCGTGTAAAACCCGTAATCTTCTGCCCCCAGAATCGGACGAGTTTCCCGTACCAGCCATTCTTCCGCATGAGGCTCGCCCTCTATTCCCTCAAGCCAGAGCGGTGACTTGTCCTGAATCTGTTTTGCTACAAAATTGGAAAGCGCAGGATCGTTATAGACGGACGAATAGCCCTCTGTGAACGAAAATTCCGCGCTCCCGCCCAAAGAACGGGCAATGCCCTCTGCGGTGGAAGATATTTTTCCCCGCAGGATCTCCCTGGTCTGGGCGGTAATATTTCGCATCATGCCGCACATCTCCACATGGTCTGGCACAATATTAGGGGCGACTCCACCTTGAATCGTTCCAATCGAATACGTAGCTCGATCCATCGGGTCAATGTCCTTCAGAAGTATGCCGTTTATGGCGGTGATAATCTGTGCGGCAATCGCAATTGCATCTACTCCATTTTGCGGTTGAGAACTGTGGGTCTGCTTCCCGTTAACAACAATGGAAAATTTGTCCGAATAGGCCGTCACATTCCCCCAACCCAGTGAAAAATGGCCTGGCGCTGCGGTGGTCATGGTGTGTAAAGCTATGGAGGCGTCAATCGGAATATCATCCAAAATCCCGGCACGGATCATCTCTCTGCCACCGCCGCCGTTTTCTTCGGCCGGTTGAAATACAAGCCTTATCGTTCCGCTCCAACTGTCACGAAGCTCGCAGAGAATTCTTGCAACACCCACCAGATTTGCAGTGTGTACATCGTGTCCACAGGCGTGCATTACACTATCATGTTTTGAGCGAAAAGGAAGATCATTCTGCTCTTGAATCGGTAGCGCATCCATATCTGCCCGAAGCAGCAAAGTGCGGCCTGGCTTGGAACCATGAATATCAGCAATTAAACCAGTGCCCGCAATCCCACATTTAACTATTAGCCCAATACTTTCCAGAGCCTGCTGCACCAGCCCCGCGGTTTGTACCTCATGAAAAGAGAGCTCTGGATTTTCGTGAATAGCTCGACGAAGATTAAGTACTTCCTGCTCAAACCGATCGGACAGCTCAATAATGCGTTTATCTAACTCAGTAATTTGATTCATGCATCCTCATTTCTGAACTTTACTTGCAAAAAAGCTTCGTACTGGATATAATAACAAGACGAAAAACGCAAAGTCTACGCATCTTTGCGCAGTCGCCTTGTGTTTTCCGCCTGATAAAAATTGATTATTCTTCCCGCAGAAACCCATAGACGAAGTAGCGCTGGAAAGTTCGAACTTTTATGAATCTGATTATATTCGGTCACATCTCAAAAGTGAAGCAATGAATTTGCATACTGCTATTTAAAAAGCGGATAGCAGTGGAAGGAACGATTATGACGCCTTTTCAGCTCAAGTGTTTTATAAGTGTAGAAAGTCACCTAAGTTTTACAAAAGCAGCTGAAGATTGTCATGTTGTACAAGCCACCGTCAGTCGACAAATTTCTATGCTTGAAGAAGAAGTTGGAGCAAAGTTGTTTGAACGGGATAGTCACGGTGTGCGAACTACGCCCGCTGGAGATATGCTAGCGCATTATGCGCCAGTATTCGTAGAGTATCAAAAGACGATTTTTACAAGAGTCCGCAATGCTTCCACTGGATCGGACCGAACTTTGCGCATTGCAGTTGGTCCCTATGAGACTGGATTGCTTCAATCTCCATTACGGGCTTTGCATAAAGCATTTCCATCTACACATATAGAGTTAACCACCTACACGTATTATGTGTTAATGACGCGCTATCGGAACAAAGTTTTGGATATGGCTTTTTGCAACGAGCTCTGTGCTGCTCAAATGACTGATTTTAAGGCGATAGAGATTTATCGGGGCAATTGGTTGCTAGCCGCGTCTAAAGAACATCCAATTTGGAATTATGATCTTCGTGATCCCGAAGCATTTGCCGAGCAGACTATGATTACTCTTGTAAATGACCAATATGATGCCGTGCGGCGCTATTGCTATGACTATCTATATAGCCCTCGCATGATAGAAACCAACTTCCTTGCTACGCTTCTTGAGCAAGTAAAAGCGGGTATGGGAATTTCAATTTTGCCTGCTTTTGTGAAGCGGGATCTGCCAGCTGAAATTATAGCGAAGGACATCCTTCCAAAGCCGTTTGTGCAATCGTTTTTTTTAATGTTATCGCCTGACCTTTCTGGTCCTGATGTGGATCTGATGACCAACTTATTTCAATAAATGAGTATTATCCGGATATCTCAATTTATCCCCTCTCAGGCCAACAAGGCGACAACAGTAGGTTCCAAATCTCAGAAGATGGGAACAACCAATGTAGTCAGTTTACCGGCATAGATTTTTGGCTTTGCAAGTTGATATCATTTTGCGTTCTCCCACTGAGGTGTCATTACCTTTAGGTTCTATTGCCGAGAGACGTTGGGGTTCGAGTCCCCATACCCGCACCATAGTAGACAAAACCACTTGTAATGATAGTTATAAGTGGTTTTTCTCATATTTAAGCTATATTTTAACTGGAACGTTCAAAAATGTGGCGTAATATTGTGGAGATTAACAACTCATTTAAGTCTCTCGCAAGATAATCATTATATATTCTTATGCTTTAGAGGCGGTAATCGGAGGATCATGTTTTGATCTGTGTTCGTCAAGTAAAAATGTTAGCAAAAGGTCCCCAAAAAGGTTAGCACCTTGGAGCACCTAATTCTTTGTTTGTGCGTGCAGCGTCAAGGCCTTTTGAGGGGCCAAACAGGACAGGGCCCAACG